>Ga0316224_1000065_pt1 | contig 159850 bp, 146 predicted proteins | sample TBH18013metaG_FD_206254 | JGI IMG/M metagenome (GOLD analysis project Ga0316224, IMG submission 206254) | Freshwater microbial communities from Trout Bog Lake, Wisconsin, USA - TBH18013 | ecosystem: Environmental > Aquatic > Freshwater > Lake > Hypolimnion/Profundal zone | place: USA...
TCAGCCGTGTGCCGCTTGCGCGTGACCTTGCCCATATCCCGTCCTCAAACTGGTCGGGATTAGCTTAACAAACTGTCCGAATTTCCGGGACCACCTCTGAGTTGTGCCTGGTTCAAAGTCGCGACCTGCAAGCGCTGCTTGAATTGAAACCCACCAAGGTTCAGCTATCGAACCTAACCATGGCCGAGATCTTTAACCTTAACGAACGCACCGCTCCTTCCGGGTCACAGTTCGTGCGCGGTCTGGCTTACTGGCTGGCAATTGGCGATCATCTGTTTTTCATCAAAACCCATTCGATGACATCGGAATACATTCGCGCGTACCTCGACTGGCTTGTCAAAATCTCGACTTCCACGATCGACCAATCGGTGCCTTTTAGGTTTCAAGCGGAGTTCGATCCGTCTCAGGTGGCGGGTGATATTGGGGATATTCGGAACCTGAAGGTCAGTGGCAAGGCGTCGCCGCAGTTCGTTGTCGCCACGCCTCGAGATGAGCCAGATAAGCCGCGAGTTAAAATGACGTCTCGAACGGTTGGAGAAAAATTTTTGCAATTTGAGCAGGCTATTCCGATGATTAGAGCCCTCTTCGGTCAGGCGAGGGCCAATTCACTAATTGATTGCCTGGGGAAGGATGAATATCTGGCCGTGAATGCTGAGGTGAAAGTTCAGGGAAAGCGGACTGAGGCATCACGCGTAAAGCTGCGTGAAATCGCTTCCGAACTTGCGGATTTGACTGATGCCAAGGTCCAGATCGACGGAAAGGATGGAAAAGTGTCCGATGGCGATGCTATTCTGCGAACCCGAATGCCTTTCGAATTACCGTCCGAGGGGAGTACGCTTCTTGAGTTTGATAACGTCGCCGACCAGCTACAGGAGGTGTATGCTCGGTTCGTAAAAGACGGTAAGATTGGAGCCTAATGGCGCAAAACCTTAGTCTCGTGCTGATGCTCGCTCTGGCCGGGGTGTTCGGATGGGGTGTGCCGCTTTTGCGCCTCTTCGACACTTTCCAGCCGTTGACGACGGCATTGGCGATTATCGTAGCGGCAGTGTTCGTCCGCCTGAATCGCGGAATGCCAACTCTGGAATGGAAAAGCGTCGACATTCAGGAGCGCAAACGACTCACGTCTGCCATAGTTGACGTGGCGCAGGAGTATGCGTGGATCGTCGCTATCGATGGCGTGTTGCTGGCTACCTTGGTTATATTGACGACGGTTGGCAAACCCTCCGTAACCGCTTGGCCGGATTGGGCTCAGCGCCTTTGTTCAGCCGCTCTCGGGGGCGGGATTGGGCTGAGCATTGCTCGAATGATGTATGTTGTTTGGCGTGACCTTGACATTGTTAAGCTTCAAAAGCGCTTGATAGACATTTCGGGTGTCCGTGAGGCGTTGGTGGTCGAACAAAAAGCTGCGTCTGAAAAAGTGGCCAACATACGATCCGCTGCAATTAGAAGGGGTGGGGTTACAGAACCGAAGCCCTGGGGTGAATGACCTTGGATCGTCGCAATGCCGTTCTGGCGCCAGCCGCTCCCCCCTCAACATTGCGGAATACCCGAGACGAAAAAATTTAGGTCTAGGCCGGCGCCATTCGTTGCCGCCGGGCGCTGGCGCTGCCCGCCACCGGATGCCTAGACCGATCCAAGAAAAAAATCATTCGTTGGCACGGAAACAGTTGCGGCAAAGCTCCCGAGTAGGACACACGTTTCCGAGATTTCGGGCAACGGCCTCGCCCGCTCTTGTTAATGCCGTATGAACATCGGAAAGTTCTTATTGATGCAAAATCAGATTGGCTCTCTCGTCCTTGGGGGCCTCAGCGCCGTGTTCGCCGGATATGGCTTGCGGGAACTGATGGGGGCCTACAAAGCCGACGCATTCAAGGCCTGGGGCGAGCGGGCCTTACCCGGCGCCGGCGGAGTCCTCCTCGCCGCGCTGTTCGCCGACATGACCTTCCACCTGCTGGGCTAATTCAACCCGCTTCCCGGGCAGCCCCTTCGGGCGCTACACCGCATCCATGTCCCTTCTGGTGATCTCCGGCGCCGTCATACGCATGGGCGGCCGTGTTCTGCTGAACGACGCCGACCTGACGATCGACCCTGGCCGTCGCATCGGCCTGGTCGGGCGCAATGGCGCCGGCAAGTCCACTCTGCTGCGTGCCATCGCCGGCGAGCTGGCCCTGGACGGTGGCGACATTCGCCTGTCGTCGCGCGCCCGCATGGCCACGGTCCGGCAGGAAGCGCCGGAGGGACCGGCCTCCCTGCTCGAAACCGTCCTGCAAGGTGACCCGGAACGCCTGGCGCTGCTGGCCGAAACCGAGACGGCCGATCCGCACCGCGTTGCCGAGATCCACGAACGTCTGGTCACCATCGGCGCCGACTCCGCTCCGGCCCGAGCGGCGACGGTCCTGGCGGGGTTGGGTTTCGATGAAACGGCGCAGGCACGTCCGGTGAAGGAGTTCTCCGGCGGCTGGCGCATGCGCGTTGCCCTGGCCACGGCGTTGTTCGCCAATCCGGACCTGCTGCTGCTGGACGAACCGACCAACCATCTCGATTTGGAAGCCACGATGTGGCTGGAGACATGGCTGGCCCGGTTCCCCGGCGCGGCGCTGGTCGTGTCGCATGACCGGGGGCTTCTGGATCGCGCCGTCGAGGCCATCGCGCATCTGGACAAGGGCAAGATCTCGCTCACGCCGGGCGGTTTCGACGAATTTATCCGCATCAAGACCGAACGCGCCATGCAGCAAACCCGGGCGGCGGAGCGGGTCGCGGCCGAACGCGCCCACATCCAGTCGTTCGTGGATCGCTTCCGCTACAAAGCCTCGAAAGCCCGCCAGGCGCAGGCGCGGATCAAGGCGCTGGAACGTCTGCCGCAGATCGAATCCGTCATCGAGGACGCACCGACCCGGTTTAATTTTCCGGAGCCGCAGCGGCTGGCTCCACCGATCCTGGCGTTGGAGCGGGTGGATATCGGCTATGGCACGACGAAAATCCTCTCCAACGTCTCCCTGACCGTCGATATGGACGATCGGATCGCTCTGCTCGGTGCCAACGGCAACGGCAAATCGACACTGGCAAAACTCCTGGCCGGACGGCTTCCGGCGCTGTCCGGAGAGGTTCGGCGTGGACCGAAGCTGAAAGTCGGCTACTTCGCCCAGCACCAGACAGATGAACTGGTCCTGACTGAGAACCCGATCGACCACATGGCCCGCGCGCTGCCAAACGCCACGCCACCCAAGCTGCGGGCGCAATTGGCTCGGTTCGGGCTGGACGCGGATCGGGCGGAAACGCCGATCGCCAATCTGTCAGGCGGGGAGAAAGCGCGGCTGTTGCTGGCCCTGGCGACCCGCGACGCGCCACAGTTGCTGATCCTGGACGAACCGACCAACCATCTGGACATCGACGCCCGGGACGCCCTGGTGAAGGCGCTGTCGGATTTCCAGGGCGCGGTGCTGCTGATCACCCACGATCCGAACCTGGTCGATCTTGTCGCCGACCGGCTGTGGCTGGTCGGCGACGGGACGGTCAAACCGTTCGACGGCGATCTGGACGATTATCGCGCCCTGCTGGTGGAACGCGCACGCCCGGCGGCGAAAGCCGGAGCCGTCACCCGCAAGGACGACCGCCGGGACCGCGCCGAGGCCAGGGCCGCGTTGGCACCGATCCGCAAGAAGGCACAGGACGCCGAAAAGCGGATCGCCGCGCTGGCCGCCGAAAGGGCCAGGATCGAGACGAAACTGGGCGATCCGGCGCTGTATGCGCCCGGGCGGATCGCGGAGGTAACGGCGGCCAACGCCCGCCTGTCCGCGATCGCGAAAGAGGCAGCCGCCGCCGAAGAGATATGGCTGATGGCCGAGGAAGAGATGGAAGCAGCGTCCTAGCCCGGCCACCAGACCGATAAATGCTCAGTCTGTTTGCGGAAAGGTATCAGACGGATCGATTCCCTCGGCCGGCCCCTGAAATGCCAGTTGGGGATGGACCGATCTCCCCGGGAGAATCCGCATAATCGCGTTATCCCGGGCATCCGGCCGCATCCACAGTCAACACCAGTAGTCTCGTTATTCCGATGTGGCGGCGCTACCCATCCTGCATCTAATCATGGCCTAACTGTTTGTTTCGACGAGTGTTTTGCGTCTGAGGCGGAAGCACCCGCGGAACCGTCACGCTCTAGCCTACCGACACAGAAACAAACCGCAGAAGGTCACGGTGCGACATTGGTTTCTCCAATACCGTCATGACCCCAAGTTCCGATGCCCTGCGGTCAACGGCCGAATCATAGACGCCGGTGATCAACAAGGTCGGGATACTGACACCTTGTTCGGACAATTTTTCGATCATCTCAAGCCCCGTCATGCGCGGCATGTTCTGGTCCACGATCAGACAGGCCAGTCGATCCGTCCGCGCACTGGACAAGAACTCCAGGGCGGACGTGAATATCTCTACCTGATAGCCCATCGTTTCCAGCAGACGGCCGAGAACGGCCCCCACGTCATTATCATCGTCAATGACGGCCACGATGTTCCCATTGCCCCGCTCCATTGAAGCCACCCCTTTTGAAAAGCGCAACCAGCGTCGCGTAGACCGATGCTACCTGCCCCGCGAATGATGAATAAGCTTTAAAGCAACAGATCACTTGCTATTGTTAGTATCTGCCCATAAATAAGCGGTGTGATGCGTTGCGAATCGGACAAGGTTTAACGCCGGGACATATTTCAGCTCGCGCGGCCATACCCGAGACGGGAAGATCACTACAAAAATATGCCTTTTGGCACGCACTTCCAAGGAAGAACCGACCGAGTGAGGGTTACGCGGCAAGCCCATGCATCCACCGAGGCCACCATTGGCCCCTGGAATGCGTTCGCCTGACGATGTCCTCCCACTCCCAATCCCCAGGTGATGGAATTGTCTGAAAATCTGAAACTGCGCCTTGATAATCAACCCGCTGAAACGCAGCAAGAAAGACTGGCTCGGGCGCCGGATCCCGGCATGCCGGGCGATTCAGGACCGGCCGATGCCGCTGAATCCCAGATGCGTCGCGCCCTTGGCCTACTCGGCGAAACGTCGCGCAACCACAAGGAACTGGAGCGCATGGAGCCGAACCGCATGGGCGGTGTGTTCGGCGGTGGCGGCGGCGGCGGTGGCGGCAACGGCGGATTGCATCGCCGGCGCTTTGTTCAGGATGGCGACATTCCGGTGACAGTGCTGCGGCGCGAACCCGGCTTTGAACAACAACCGGCCTATCGCAGCGCGGCGGCGCCGGCCGCGCCTACCAGCAGCCGTCTGCAACGCACCGAAGCGGCCCTGGCCGCGGAAACCGCGGCGCGCGAAAAAGCCGAGCGGTCGCTGGCGGACGCCCAGTTCGCGGTGCGCGACCTGCAAACGAAAATCGGCCACGCGGAACTCGCGAAGAACGAGGCAATCGAGGCTTTGCGGCGCGAACGCGAATCGATCGGCGAGGTGCGCGCCAATGCAGAGGCGCGCGAGGAGCAGCTCGCGGAAGCGCTGGAGGAGGCACGCCACGCGGAAGAGCAGGCGCACACCTTGCAGACGCTGCTCGCCGAAGAGCGCCATGCCCGCAAGGCCGCGGAGAAGGCATTGCGGATCGCCGAGGCCGCGCGCGACGCCGCCGAAGAACTCGTGGAGGCGTTGACGGAAGCCGCTCAGAAGCCCGCCCGCGAGCCGGTTCGGGTAGAACCTGTGCGGATCGAGCCTGTGCGGGCGGAATCACCGCGCCGCGCTCGTGGTGTTGCGGAACCAGAGGTTGTTCCCGTCGCGCCTCGGCGTGGCCGGCCGCCGTCCGTGGCGGTTGTGGCGGACGTTGAGCCCGAGCCGGTAAAATGGTGGTTGAATGCGAAACCGGCGGTCAAAAAGCGGTAACCGCTGCCGGTTTGTTTCTGCGTCAGGCTTTTTTCTGCCAGCTTGTTTCGGTCTGCTGCCAGTACGCCAGCGTATGGCCGGCGTCCCTGGCTTTTTTCCAGCGTAACCGGGCGGCTGCGACAGCGTCCGGGGTGTTGCCGTCGAACAGGTCGAACACCCGGTCGAATGCCGCGAGGCGATCGGTGCCGGCGCCTTCGACCAGGAACAGGAAGCGGGCGCCGTTCAGTGGCTCATCCTCGACACTGAGCCAGATCGGCTGCAGGTCGGGATCGCCGTCCGCCGTCAGGCCATGCGGCAACCAGGCTGGCTGGCTCCACAGTGCAATGCTCAGCGCCTCCAGCCCCGCCGGATTGCCGCCTACCACCAGGGCGCGCTGCCCAGCCGCCAGGGTGCGACCCAGAAGCTGCGGCAGCGCCTGCGCCAGAGTGGAGCGCGTCAGGTGGTAGAAGCCGATCTCGGTCATTAGCTCTCGTAATTGTCCGCGACAAGCCGATCGAGCAGCCGCACGCCGAACGCGGTCGCGCCCTTTGGGGTGACAGCGGCGTCCTTCGTGCTCCAGGCCATACCGGCGATGTCCAGATGCGCCCAGGGCTTGCCGTTGACGAAACGCTGAACGAACTGCGCCGCGGTGATCGACCCGCCCGGACGGCCGCCGACATTCTTCATGTCGGCGATGTCGGAGCGGATTTGCTTGTCGTACGCCTCATCCAGCGGCATGCGCCACAAACGTTCCCCGGTCACCTGGCCGGCGGCCGTCAGTTTCTGCGACAACGCATCGTCGTTACTGAACAGACCGCCGTATTCATGTCCGAGGCCGATAATGATGGCGCCGGTCAAGGTCGCGAGATCGACCATGAACTTCGGATCGAATTTCTGCTGCGCATACCAAAGCACGTCCGCCAGAACCAGGCGGCCCTCGGCGTCGGTATTGATTACCTCGATGGTTTGGCCGGAGTAGCTGGTGACCACGTCGCCAGGACGCTGGGCGTTGCCGGAGGGCATGTTCTCCACCAGACCGACCAGCCCGATGGCATCGACCTTCGCCTTGCGGCCGGCCAGCGCGGCCATCAGCCCAATGACCGTGCCAGCGCCGGCCATATCCCACTTCATGTCCTCCATGCCGCCGGCCGGCTTGATGCTGATGCCGCCGGTGTCGAAGGTGACGCCCTTGCCGACAAACACGACCGGCTTTTCCTTCGACTTGCGGCCGTTTCCGCTGACGCCGTTCCAGTGCATGATCACCATGCGCGGCTCTTTAACGCTGCCCTGCGACACGCCCAGCAACGCGCCGAATCCCAGCTTGCCCATTTCCTTCGGGCCGAGGATTTCGACCTTCAGGCCAAGTTCGGACAGCTTGCGGCAGCGTTCGGCCATTTCCGGCGGGTCGAGCACGTTGGGCGGCTCGCTGACCAGATCGCGTGTCAGGAACACGCCTTTCGCGGTCGCGTCCAACGGCTCCCACGCGGCCTTGGCCTTGGTGTGTTCGCTTGTCAGCACGGTTACCTTGGCCAGTTTCGGTTTGTCCTCGGGCTTCTCCTTGGTGCGGTAACGATCGAACCGATAGCCGCGCAGGACCGCACCCAAAGCGACCTCGGCGGCCTGTTGCGCGGTCAGGGCGCTGTTGGCGACGGCAACATTCGTCTCTTTCGACAGGTTGGAGGCGACCGCGCCGCCGGCCTCTTCCAGGATTTTCTGTGTCAATTCGGCCGGCTTGCCGAGTCCGACCGCCAGAACGCGGGTCAGGTTGGCGCCCGGCGCCAGAATCAGGCAGCTCTTGCCCTTGGCGCCCTTGAACTCGGCGACGTCGAACGCGCGGGCGATGGCGCCGCCGGTCGCCTCGTCCAGTTGCGCCCAGAGGCCGGAGGGCTTCTCGCCCTCATGGATCAACAGCGCGAGCGCGCCGGATTTCGGTAGGGCCGGCTTGGCGAAGGCGATGTCGAGCATGGGCGTGATGTCTCCGGTCGATCGGTCGATGATCGTACACCGCTTCTTCGGGTTTTGCCATGCACCCGCGGAATCGGTATGGCGTGCGGCAATGACCGATATTGTGCCAATGACCGACGACGGCGTGACCCGCGCGGCGGAGCTGCTGCGACAGGGCAAGCTGGTCGCGTTCGGCACCGAAACCGTGTACGGGCTCGGGGCGGATGCAACCAACGCCGAGGCGGTGGCAGCGATTTTCCAGGCCAAGGGACGGCCGCGATTCAATCCGCTGATCTGTCATTACCCGTCTTCCGCCGCCGCGTTCCGGCATGTCATCGCCAATGACCGAGCTGTGATGGTGGCGCATGCTTTTTGGCCGGGTCCGCTGACGCTGGTGTTGCCGCGGCAACCGGATTGCCCCGTTGCGTTGTTGACCGGGGCCGGCCTGGACACGCTGGCGGTACGCGTGCCGAACCATCCGGCGGCTATGTCATTATTGCGCCAGGCGGGGCGGCCGATCGCGGCGCCTTCGGCCAACCGGTCGGGCCATGTCAGCCCGACGTCGGCCCAACACGTGTTTGATGAACTGGGCGGCCGGATCGCCGCGATCCTGGACAGCGGGCCATGCACGGTCGGGGTGGAATCCACCGTTCTGGACCTGAGCGGGCCCGAACCCATTCTGCTGCGACCCGGCGGCGTTTCGGTCGAGGACCTGGAGGCATGTCTCGGTCCGATCCGGCGTGGCGCCCCGCCTGCCGCCTCCGGGGGCTTGCGTTCGCCCGGTATGCTTGAGTCGCACTATGCACCCGATCTGCCGGTGCGCCTGAACGCGCGGTCGGTCGCCGATCACGAGGCACTACTGGCATTCGGCCCGCCGCTTGCGGGTTCTGCCTGTTGCTTCCAGCTCAGTCCATCAGGCGACACGACCGAAGCTGCCGTCCGGCTGTTCGAGGGATTGCGCTGGCTGGATGCCGAAGGGGGCCGGCTGGGTGCGCGGTCGATCGCGGTGATGCCGATCCCGGATCAGGGACTCGGTTTGGCGGTGAACGATCGGTTGCAACGCGCGGCAGCGCCGCGGGGTTGATCGGATGTTGGATGAAGTCCCGCCTGAGCTGTGAAGTCGCTGCAATACAATTCTAATTGCGACTTATCACAAATTGCTTTTTCTGACCCTTATTGATGTGTCCATCCACCGGTTACTTCGAAATATTTCCGCAATGCCGGGTTTAACTTGACTTGTGCGGTCGCGGGTTCATACGGTGCGCTCTCGGTGATTTGATTTCGATGCCGGGCACAATGGCTCGTGGCTTCAGGCAGCATTTTGCGCGATCAGACTGTGTAATCACGCAACGATCGGCGGTCACGGCTCTGTTGACCCGGTAAAATGGACATGGGGTAGCATGAACATCTCCGTCGTTTTGCCGCGCGCGCTGCCTCCGGTCAATTTCAATGCCTGGATGGAGACGTGTGTTGAACTTGCCGGATTGCTGGCCGCGCCGCCCGCGGCAGGCACGGATCAACGTCTGGCTGGTCCTGATTCCACCGAACCCGGATCGGGTCTGATTGCGCTGGTTGGCCCCGCCGGATCGGGAAAGACGTTTACACTCACCGCTTTCGCCCGCGTCCCGATGGTGCCCAACCGGCGCGCCGGTCTCCGGCGGCCGGGGCAGCCACGCGATCCGGCTATGACGTTGGATCTGGTGGACGCCGTCGATAGCGCCGGGTTACGGCGGCTCGATGACGAACCGGCGTTCGACGGACAGCGGGTGATCGCGATACGCCCGGGCCTGCTTTAAGGCGTCCTGCGGCTCCATCCGGATGTGCGGGTCGTGCGAATCCGCCCGATGGCGCCGCGCGACATTCGGACCCTCCTCGAAGCCCGCCGCACCGGTTTCGGGCTCCCGGAGGATGCGATGACACCGCGGGCTTTGTTGGCGCTGGAAAGGTTCAGCGCCGGTCGGCCCGGTGTGCTGGACGCGCTTTACGTACGCACCCTGCAGATTGCTCGCATCGCCGGTACGCGCCAAATCGCCGACGAGCATGTCGAGCAGGCACACAACAGTCTGAGCGTGGATGCCACGGCTCACCAGGCGGAACCGCCGCCGCAGCGGGCGGTTGCGTCCCCGGTTTTCAGATCGGCTGACGATCCCGCGGTATTGGCCGGCTGTGAGGCCGCCGGTGGGGACGATCAAGGGGCTATCGCATCAAAGCCTTCGACCGAGACGTCACAACCGACGGCTCCCGGGCAGGCCGCACCGGATGTCGCGGCGGAGGGCCATGACGGCGGGGAAACGATGTGTCCCACTGACGCGGTTATCTCGCGGAATAGCCTGGCCACCACGGGTCAGCCGTCCTCGGCCTGGGATGTCCTGTTGCGGCCAACCGCACCGGAGGCGATCGCCCGGGCGAAGCGGGCCAAAGTGATGCGAGCCTGCCGTGATCTGGCGTTGGCAACGCTGGCGATCACGGCGCTGGTGTGGGCCTTGGACACCGGAGCGCTCGGGCGGGTGCGTGACTTCGGGGAAGCCTCGGTGTTGAAGCTTGACCGATATGCGGCCGCGCTGGATCTGCCGCGTGCGGCTTCATTGGCGCGCCGGACCGCGGTTCGGTTGCGGCCGGCGCCCACCGGCATCGACGTTGCCCCTCTGATATTGACGATCCCGGTAACCGAGGCCAGCACGGCGACGGCCGCTGGCCCGGGCGGTGACCGGCCGATCCAAATGGTCCTCCCCAATCTGACACTGAACCTGGCCCCGGAAGCGGCCGTCCTGGATGCCACCCGCGCGCTTATCACGGGCGATGACCCGGATCGCGCCGCCGCTCGGCCGGCCGATCCGGCGGCGGCGGCGCGGCTTTTGGCGGTGGCCAAGGTCCTGCTGCAAATTGGCCAGATCGCGGACGCCAGGGAGATGTTCAATGCGGCGGCGAGGCGGGGGCATGCGGAGACGGCTCCGCAGAGCATGGCCGGCGTCCCGGATGGCGCTACTTCCGCGCACGCGGCGCTGGCACTGCCAGATCGTGGCGGGCGACACGGGACCGCGCGCCCGTCACGGCCCTGAAGTCTGCCCGAATCGAGCCTTACGGCTGGTTCTCGATCAGCATGTCGCGGGCGGATGCGTGCTGCCCTTCCGTCAAATGCGCCCCGACCTCCGATGCGCCCTTAAGGGCGGCGGTCCTGACGCTTTCGACGGACGAAGCGGATGCGCGCAAGTAATAGACGTACGACCGGACCGGGTCCGCCGGCACCCCGACGCCATGTTCATAGATGAATCCCACGTCGTATTGCGCCAGGGTGTTGCCTTTTCCGGCCTCGTCGGTCAGCACGGGGACCAAGGTCGAGACTGCCTTGGATGACCCCGCATCCACCCCGGCACGCGCCAGAGCGGCTTTCTGGAAGCGCGCGATCGCCTCCAGTTCTTCCGGCGTCGATGGCGCCGGCGGCGGGGCGGCGCGAGGACGCGCATTCCGGTCGGACTCGGGGGCCAGGGGATGCCCGAGCGCGGCGAGGTTGGTGCGGGCAGCGGCAAGGCCGGCGGCGGCGGCGACCTGGAAATATTTGATGGCGTCTGTCGTATTGCGGCGAACACCGTCGCCATCGCGATAGATGACACCCAGGTTGTAGGCGGCCCGGCCGTCGCCTTTTTCCGCCGCTTTGCGATACCATTTGACCGCCTCCGGGCGATCGATCGCGGTTCCCCGGCCGCTGTCGTACATGGCCCCGGCATTGAACATCGCCCGCTTGTCGCCTGCGAACGCCCCCGCGCGATACCAGGCCAGCGCCATGGCAAAGTCCTGCGGCACACCGTGTCCGGTATCATACAATGTCCCGACCGCCGTCATCGCCGAAGCATCTCCAGCCTCGGCGGCCTGCCGCCATTCTCGATAAGCCAGGGCATAATCGCCGGCCGAAAAGGCCGAGTCGCCGAGCATCGCGTCGGCCAGAGCCGGCGTAATCCGCAGGCAAATAAACGCGAGCCCCGCGAACAGTATTTTTCTCATCGGCCGCATATGGGAGGGAGTTGCCTGCTTGCATATGGACACTCTGGACATCAAATCGCAGATGTCGTTTCCGCGCCCTTCGGTGTTTCCACAGTGAAGATGGAGGCTTCCATGAAAATGCACGCTGCGATCACTCTGCTTTGTGCCGGATCGCTGGCGGTTTCTTGTTCCGCGCCACAGGCACCCCCGCCATCCGCGACCAATGCTCAGCCCGCGCCTGCCAGCGCATCCGCTGCACCGGCGAAGCCCAAGGCTTCCCCAAAGGCATCCGATGAGTCGGTGACCATCGCATTCAACAATGACTCGGCGGCGCTGTCGTCCGACGCCCGGGGCCGATTGGACGGCGCGGCGCGGCTGTACCGGCAGGCCGGGCCCGAGGTCATGATCGTCTCCGGCCACACGGACAAGACCGGCGATGAATACAAAAACATCCTGTTGTCGGCCCGCCGGGCGGAGACGGTAAAGCACGCCCTGGTTGATCGCGGCGTACCGGCGGACAAATTGCAGATCGTGGCGGTGGGGGAGGCTGAACCGGTCCCCGGTATCCCGCCCGACCGGGCAGCCGTGATTACCTGGCGTTAGCACGCGCTTCCGGCGCTCGGAAAATCCGGCCGGTGCCGATTGGCTGGTCGTTCCAAAAGCTGTCCGGTGCGATCCGTAGCCGGTTGGGTTTGGGCTTCAGGCGCATTCCGTCCGCCGCCGTTACAGGCAAATGGGGAGCCAGGATAACGCGCCAAAGATTGGGGGGCAATACAACATCGTCCAGCGACGCGTGTCGGCCTCGGCGCCGAACCACGCCGTGCGAATCGGCGGCGCCGCCAGTGCGTGGGCGTACTCGCCGCAATACGGCGCCTCGGACGCCACGCTGGATTTGACCGTCAGCTCCCCGTAATCCGCGGCTGGGCCATCATGCGGTAAACCAATGTTTCAATGCCGCGCGAGGCGGCGGGCGGTGCGAAGAACCATCTGGCGATCCTCGGGTTCGCATGCGCGATAAAGGCGCAACAGGGCCATTTCATCGCCTTGCCGTGCCTCCGCCGCGCCGCGTTTGTCGTCGCCGGACATCATGTATTCGACGTTGACATCCAGCACTTCCGCGATGCGGGACAGATTGCCGGTGACCTGACCGGTGCGCCCGGTTTCCCACTGGGCGACGGCGCTGCGGGAGACGCCCACGCGCTCCGCCAGTTGATCCTGGGTGAGGCCGCGATTGCGTCTGGCGGCGCGAATGCGGGTTCCGATGTCTGCGGGAGTGTTCATATATGTTAGCATAGCTTCCAAATTCTAACATGGCCAGCGGAATTATCGGGGGACGGCATTTCGCCTCGGAGGCGGGCCCTCGCCGGGAGCATTCACGATAACCGGCACTGATGCAGACTCTCGCCCCCATCGACATGGCGCGGCTTCTCCGAACCCTATTGGACGTGAATCGCCGTCACGTTTGGAACCTTGTCCCGGCCACCCTTTGCAACGGCCGCCGCGATGGCCGGCCCGGACAAGCGTTTCCACGACAATGAGAGGCGAAGAATCCGCCACTTCGATGATGGGTCTCATGTGAATGCCGCGGCGGCACACCCTGCGCTCAGGGAATTTTTCCTTCAGCGACGTTATTTATATTGACGTTACCGGTTATCAAGACTAACTAACCCGGCGTTCCCTCATTGTTCACCATTGGAGCCGCCAATGCCTAGGAAGACAGTCTGGACCGACGGACAGGACGCCCAAATCCGCCGCCTTCGCACGGAAGGCGCCACCTGGGACATCATCGCGCTCGCCCTTGGCTTCACACGCTGGACGGTGATCGAACGCGCCCGCGCCATCGGCGCGGAACGGCCGCCGTCACACACTGTCGTGGCACTGGATGACCTTGATCGTCAGCCGCTGCCCGCCGGTCACGCCGACACCTGGGGTGCGATCAACCGCGGCACGGGGCTTGAGAACGTGCCGTTCCAAACGCCCGGCAGCCTCCGCTGAACGCCGCGATCTCACCAGCCAACCGCACAAAGGACCCGACCATGACGTTCCCGCGCGCCAGTAAAGCAGCCGTGCCGACCCCGGCTGTGCGTCCCATGATGATCAGCGGCTTCGAGATCGATGCCGACTTTGTCGTTTACCGGCTGGAGGAAGCCGGAGCGACGCTGCTCGCTCTGCCCGGTACCGGCTGGTCAACCCGGATGCGCGGTTCCTCGCTGGAGATCGTGCGGACGGCGCTGGAAGCCTATGGCTGGAGCGAGGCGCGCATTCGCCCGCTGGTGCCGCCGGCTGAGAAGATCACCCGGATGGATGAGGCCATGGCGTGGATTCCGCTGATCCCGCTGGATCGCTATGTGTTGCGCCGTGTGGTGGGCGCGCGCAGTCTGGTGCATCCGATCACCGACCGGCATCTGTTTCCATGGCGGCGGTTGGGTAAGGCGCTCGGGGCTGATCACAAGGCGATCCAGCGATGGCATGCCCGGGGGATTGCAATGATCGTCGCGGCGTTACGGGCAGCGCCCTAGCCCGAATACCCGTATTGCCCGTGGAACATCGGGAGACTCCGCGAATCGTTGCGGGCGTAAGCGTCACGCGCGACAGGTGGATAATCTTCAGCGTCAGTCAGCGATCGAGCATCAATACGGATCGCCCACGAAAATGAACGTCGTGCCGGTCACGATTGGCGCGCTCGCCCCGACGAACGACACGTTGGCATCCTTCACCTGCCGCGACCCCGCCCGCCCGGACGCCTGCAACGCGCCTTCGATGATATGCCACAACCCGTGAATCCGCCCGGTCCCGAGACTGCCGCCGAACGTGTTCAGCGGCAGGTCGCCGTCCAGTTCGATCCGCCCGTCCTGGATGAAGTCCAGCGCCTCGCCCTCCTTGCAGAACCCGTAGGATTCCAGGCCGTAAATTACCGACGCCGAGAACCCGTCGTAGATCTGCGCCACATCGACATCCTTGGGGGAGAAGCCGGAGCGTTCCCATGTCAGTTTCGCGGACGAACTGCCGCCCTCCATATAGCTGGACAGGCTGCCGATCCGGCCCGCCGTCTCGAAATGCAGCCGCTGGCCGTAGCCCGCGATGTAGGCCGGTTTCGGCTTCAGATCCCGCGCCCGGTCGGCGGTGGTCAGCACGATGGCGACGGCGCCTTGCACCGGAATGTCGCAATCGAACAGGCAGAACGGATACGCCACCATGCGCGATGCGAAGTAATCCTCGCGCGTCAGCTCCGTGCCGTAAAAGTAAGCATGCGGATTGTGCTGGGTATGTTTGCGCTGGGTCACCGCCAGGGTCGCCATCTTGTCGCGGCTCTGGTTGTTTGTCTCCAGCCAGCGCGTGTAGGCGACCGCCATGCCCTGCCCGGGACCGCCGAAACCATAGGGGCCGGTGAACTGAGCCGCGCCCGGCGCGTAGACCCCCGGCAGGTTCTGATACGTCCCGGCCGGATTATGCATCGCGCGCCACACCACGGCGTACGTGCACACACCGGCCAACAGCGCATTGGTTGCCTGCTGCACCGCGCCGCCGATATTTGTTGTTCCCACCTGAATATGCCAGGTCAACGCTGGCAGTTTCAGCATCGCCATCATGCAGTTGACCGACACGATGGAGATGCCATCCACCTCGGCATGCCCGGTCGCCGGCAGTTCCGGATACGTCGCCAGACCGTCGATATCCTGCATCCGCAGCCCGGAATCCGCCACCGCGTCGCGCACCGCGTCCAGCGCGTGTGCCGCCAGCGGCCTGTCCGCCGTCCGCGACACTTTGGAGTAACCCACGCCGCTGACCGCGATCTTGCACCGGTTGTCCCACATGCGCGTTTCTCCCTACCCGGCCGCGAGGCGGAACTGCGGCAGCGTGATGTCGTCGGTCAGCTTTTCGAACATGACCTCGACGCGGCGGCCGACCTTCGCCTCGGTATAGTCGGCGTCCAGCAGGTTGGCGGCCAGCAGCGCGCCGGGGGCGTCATCCAGCTCCACGACGATGGAGGCATACGGCACGGCGGAGGCGAAGCGTTTGTCGCCGGTGTGATACATGATCGTGTAGGCGTAGATCGCGCCAACCCCGCGCACCGGTTCGAAGGTCAGGTCAACGCCGATGCATTGGGTGCAGGTCGCATAGGGCGGGTGCTGCACATGGCCGCAACTCCTACAGCGTTGCAGCGCCAGAACGCCCTGTCTCGCCGCGTCCCAGAATGGCTTTGTCCACTCGTTGGGGACGGGGATCGGGCGTGTCACCTTGCTCCAGTCGCTCATGCTCGTCGCCTTGTGCCTGCGGTTCGGTGCTTTATTTAACGGCTGATCGCGGCCACGGTAAACAGCGCGGCCGCGTCCGGGGGCAGCTTCCACGGCTGGTCAACACCGGTCAAACCGGTCAGGTTGGCGGTTCAATGGGGAAACGATCATGAAGATATCGCGGTGCATCGCGGCCAACCTGCTCATAGCCACTCTGTTGGTGGCCTGCCTCGGGCAGACGGCTCAGGCCAAGGTCACACAGTTGGAGATTACGTCGAAACAACCATACGGGTCATTCCAGGCGGGCGATTACGTCCGATGGGACGGGCGCATCGTGGGCGAGTTGGCGCCGGATGCCGGCACCATCCCCGACCTGGATAAGGCGACGCGCAATGCGCACGGGATGGTGGAGTATGCCGCGCGGGTGATCCTGTTCATGCCGGCCAACGGTAATGGCGCGCTGCTGGTCGATGTGCCCAATCGGGGCCACGCCTATGCCAACGCGCTGTACAACAGCCCGCGCGGGTTGCCCTCGCAGTCAGGCAACCTGGAACCCGGCACCGGCTTTCTGGAGGATCGTGGCTTCACCGCCGCTGAGGTTTACTGGGAACTCGGCCAGGGCGCGGATCTGCCGTCGTTCACTGACGCACAGGGCAAGCAACGATTTGTCGAGGGCGTCGGGTTCGCCATCGTGCGCGATGCCGCCGATTTCCTGGCGCACGCGGCTTCGGATGCGGCCGGGACGCCTAATCCGCTGGCCGGCAAGATCAGCCGGGTGCTGGCGGTCGGCAAGTCGCAGGATGGACGGTTCCTGAAAACCTTCCTGCTAAACGGCTTCAACAGCGTGGATGGACGCCGGGTGTTCGACGGGATGCACGTGTTCGTGTCCGGCGCCGGGTTGTTGCCGATCCTGCGCTCCGGCACCGGGCCGGGGTCCAGCGCCGATGGGGCGCCCAGCTTCGCGGAACCTGAATTCCCGGGCGTGCATGACGGGGTGCTGACGATCGGCGAGATCGTTGCCAAGGCCGAGGCGCGCGGCGAAGTGGCGCCGAAGATGCTGATGCTGAATTCGACGGTGGATTATTTGTCGATCCGCGCCTCGCTGGGGCGCACGGGCGCCAAGGGGACGGATGATCTGCCGTTGCCGCCGAATGTGCGGATGTACGACGTGGCCGGCGCCTCGCACGCGACCGTCGTCAAGGCCGAGACCTGCAATCTGACGCCGGGCCGGCTCGATTGGGCGCCGGTGGCGCGCGCGACGCTGCTGCGGCTGGACGACTGGGTCGCGGGCAATGTCGCCCCGCCGCCGACCACGCTGATGCCGCTGGTGTCGGCCAAGGGCGATCCGCGTGTGTTGCAGGCTCCGAAAAACCTGCCCGATGCGGTGGTTCAGGTGCCGCAACGCGATGCCGATGGAAACCCGATGGGGGGTGTGCGGATGCCGGATATCGCGGTGCCGTTGGGCGTGAATGGTGTGCAGAACGAACCGCTGAGTTTTACGTGTTCGTTGGTGGGGGCGTATCAGCCGTTCGAGCAGACGAAGGACACCGCCGGTTCGGATCAGCGGCCGTCGCTGGCCGAGCGCTACAAGGACAACGCCGATTATGTGAACCGCGTGCGTATCGCGGCGCGCGAGGCGGAGACGGCGGGATTTCTGCTGCCGGAGGATGCGGCGGTGATCGTCAATGCCGCGGTGGCGGCGCCGATCTTTGGTCCGGCGGCACCGAGCGGTCCGCCTCGGTGATTGGCACGACGCCGGTGATTTGATTTTGCGAGATGACGGGCCTACGGCGGCCGTCATCAACAGCGGGGCCTTTGATGCGCGGAACCATCGCTTGGGGGGCGCCGATTCACATCGGGTGATTTGAGAACGCCGCGGGAAGTAATTTGGAACCACAGATGCACACAGATAAGGTAAGAAATCCCTGTTCTATCTGTGTGCATCCGTGGGCATCTGTGGTTCCATTTTCTGTTTTGTCCGGGCGACGGGGTCCCGGCGAACGGCGATGTCGAATCGAATCGCCCGGATGACTGGTTTTCGCGATAATTGTAATTCGCAGGCGGGAGGGTGGCCATTGTGACACCTGATTTGTTTGGGGAATCATCCGGCGATCTCATCTTGTCCGAGGGTGCCGTCGTGCTGCGCGGCTTCGCCCTGCCCGTGGAGGCGGCGCTGCTGCGGGCGCTCGACACGGTGGTGACCAGGGCGCCGTTCCGGCACATGGTCACGCCGGGCGGTTTCACCATGTCGGTCGCGATGAGCAACTGCGGCGCGGCCGGCTGGGTCACGGATCGGCGCGGCTATCGCTACGACTCGATCGATCCCGACAGCGGTCTGCCCTGGCCGGCTATGCCCGCTATCTTCGCAGACTTGGCCCGGCGGGCGTCGAGGGCGGCCGGCTTCGACGGTTTCGAACCGGATGCGTGCCTGATCAACCGCTACCAGCCGGGGACCCGGTTGACGCTGCACCAGGACAAGAACGAATGCGACTACAGCGCCCCGATCGTTTCTGTGTCACTCGGTTTGCCGGCGGTGTTTCTGTGGGGTGGCCCGGCACGCGGGGACCGTCCCCGGCGCGTGCCGCTGTCGCACGGCGACGTCGTTGTCTGGGGTGGACCGGCGCGACTGACCTACCACGGCGTTGACACGTTGCGCGGTGGCGAGCATGCGCTGACCGGCGGCGTCCGCTACAATCTGACGTTCCGGCGGGCATTGTAGACCCGTCCCGCGGAATGTTTGTGTTGTTGTCGGCGATGTCTCGATCTTCGGGTAGCACCGCCCCGGGAGCCGGCCGGTAAGAAAACATCCAACGCGGCGAGGTGTGCGGCGTTAGCCACGAAGCAATCGGATTGCGATCCGGAGATCGGTTAGCCGCCAGCATGCCGCAGTCACCGAACCAGCATCGCCGCCAGTTCAATCGCCGCGATCAGACTGGTGGGGTCCGCGACACCCTTCCCCGCGATATCGAACGCCGTGCCGTGGTCCGGCGAGGTCCGCACGATCGGCAGTCCGAGGGTCACGTTCACGCCGTGATCCATGTCCAACGTCTTCAGTGGGATGAGCGCCTGATCGTGATACATGCAGATCGCGACATCATAACGCGTGCGCGCGGCGGCGGTGAACATGGTGTCCGGCGGCCAGGGGCCGGAGACATCGATACCCTCGGCGCGCAGGATATCGATCGCCGGCTGCACCAAGGTCGTTTCTTCACTGCCGAGGGCGCCCTGTTCACCGGCGTGGGGGTTCAGGCCGGCGATGGCAAGGCGCGGTGAGGCGATGCCGAAATCCCGGCGCAGCGCCGTCGCGGTGGTGCGGGCGGCGGCGACGATCATCTCCGTCGTCAGCATGGCGATGGAATCCCGCAACGCGACATGCACGGTCACCGGCACCACGCGCAGCATCGGGCTGGCCAGCATCATGATCTCCTTTCCGGTCGCGCAGGTCAGCGCGGCGAGGAACTCGGTATGGCCGGGATAGGCGAATCCGGCCTGATACAGCGCCGCCTTGTTGATCGGATTGGTGACGACGCCGCTGACTGCACCGGTCAGGGCCAGTTTGGTCGCCTGTTCGATGGAGGCCACGACGGCCGCTGCGTTCGCCTGATCGGGTTGGCCCGGCACGGGGGGAACGGCCAACGGAACCGGCAGCACGGGCAGTGCGTCGGGGAAGATCTCGGCTGCCGTCGAGGCATCGGTGATCGTCCGTATGGGAACGGCCAGACCCAAGTCGGAAGCCAGCCGCTCCAGCCGGGCCGGGTCGTCCAGGACAACAAAGCAAGGGCCGGTTTCGCGGAATCGCAGCCAGGTAAGAAGGGTCAGTTCACCGCCAATCCCGGCCGGGTCGCCCATGGTCAGTGCGAGTGGTTTCATACCGAACTGCCTTTCCCGTTATGGCCTGGATAGCACCGCTGGGATCAAACCGTCGGGCGGCTCCGTTTCCGTCCTGATCCGCGTTCGTCATGACCCGGCTGTCCCGGCACCGTGCCGCGATAGTTGGCCCGCACAGGCCGGGCCATGAGTGACAGTCGGTCGCAACGGCCACTCGTGAACCCGAACCAAACCGTCAACCGATCAAATATGCAGCGCCCGGCCATCCACCGCCAGCGCGGCTTCCTTGACCGCCTCGCTCAACGTCGGATGCGCATGGCAAATCCGCGCCACATCCTCGGCCGAGGCACCGAATTCGATCGCTGTTGTCAGTTCCGCGATCAGCGTGCCCGCGTCCGGACCCAGAATATGGGCACCGAGCAAGCGGTCAGTCGCCTTGTCCGCCAGAATTTTGACGAACCCGTCCACATCGCCCATCGCCCGCGCGCGGCCGTTCGCGGTGAACGGGAACTTGCCGACCGTGTAAGCGATGCCGCCGGCCTTCAACTCTTCCTCGGTCTGGCCGACCGAGGCGACTTCCGGCCACGTGTAAACCACGCCCGGGATTGCCCCATAATTCACATGCCCGGCCTGACCGGCGAGGATTTCCGCCAAAGCGACACCCTCATCCTCGGCCTTGTGCGCCAGCATCGGGCCGGCGATCACATCGCCAATGGCGTAGATGCCGGGGACATTCGTCGCCCAATGGGCATCGACCTTCACCCGCTTGCGCTCATCCAGTTCAACGCCCACCGCTTCCAGGCCGAGACCTTCGGTGTAGGGGCGCCGGCCGATGGCGACCAACACGATGTCGGCGTTCAACGTCTCGGCCGCGCCGCCCTTGACCGGTTCCACCGTCAGGCTGACGCCGTCGGCACCCGCGGTCGCGCCGGTCACCTTGGTGGCCAGCCGGAATTTGATGCCCTGCTTTTGCAGGATGCGCTGGAACGCCGTGGCGATCTCGGTATCCATGCCCGGTACGATCCGGTCGAGGAATTCGACGACGGTGACGTCCGCACCCAGCCGCTTCCAGACGCTGCCGAGTTCCAGCCCGATGACGCCGCCGCCGACCACGACCAGATGGCCGGGAACTGTCTCCAGCTCCAGCGCGCCGGTGGACGTCACGATCTGCTTTTCATCGACGGTCACGCCAGGCAGCGGCACGCTGTCGCTGCCAGTGGCGATGATGATGGCCTTGGCGGCATAGGCGGTGCCATCGACATCGACGGAGCCGGGCGCGGTGATACGGCCGGTGCCCTTCAGCCAGGTGACCTTGTTCTTGCGGAACAGGAACTCGACGCCCTTGGTGTTGGCGCTGACGACTTCGCCCTTACGCGCCTGCATGCGCGCCAGATCCAGCTTCACGTCACCGACCAGAACGCCGTGATCCTTCAGGGCGTGCACCGCCTTGTGGAATTCCTCGGACGATTGCAGCAGCGCCTTTGAGGGGATGCAGCCGACGTTCAGGCAGGTCCCGCCCAGCGTCGCGCGTTTCTCAACGCACGCGACCTTCAGGCCGAGTTGCGCCGCTCGGATGGCGCACACATAGCCGCCGGGGCCGGAGCCAATGACGATGACGTCGAAGGAATCACTCATTCAGTCCTCGAAGTTCAGGGCGATCCGCCCGGTCAGCGCCTTGGCGTCGCAAAACGCTCGCTCGGGCGGAATAAAAATAGTAGTGTGGGCGCAGGAATGAAATGCATGAGCGATGACAGTCCCGACCTGTCGCTGCTGGCACGCCAACAGCGACAACTTCTTTCGGAAATGGGTTCCCTGCGTGATGATCTCGCGGTGTTGACCGCGATCGCCATGCGCCAGGACGGGACGATGGCCGCACTGTTAACAGAGGTGCGGGCCATGCACGCCCAACATAGCCGGCTCGCCAATCGGGTCCGAGACATCGAGGCCCATCAGGACGGCTGAGCAAATGCCCAGCCCTTCCGGATGTTCGCTGGCCTGACATCCCGGCGCCGCTATCAGAGATCCAGCAGCAGCCGGCGGGGGTCTTCGACGCCTTCCTTGACGCGCACCAGGAACGATACCGCCTCTTTGCCATCGACGATGCGGTGATCGTAGGACAGCGCGAGATACATCATCGGCCGGATCTCAACCTTGCCAGCGATCGCCATCGGGCGGTCCTGGATCTTGTGCATGCCCAGAATAGCCGATTGCGGCGGGTTCAGGATCGGGGTGGACATCAACGAGCCATAAACGCCGCCGTTGGTGATGCTGAATGTGCCGCCGGTCAGGTCTTCCAGCTTCATGCCGCCATCACGGGCGCGCTTGCCGTAGTTGGAAATCGCGCTCTCGATCCCGGCGAAACCAAGCTGGTCGCAATCGCGGATCACCGGCACGACCAGGCCGGACGGCCCGCCCACCGCGATGCCCATATTGACGAAGTTCTTGTAAACCACGTCGTCGCCGTCGATTTCGGCATTGACCGCCGGGAACTCTTTCAGCGCGACGCAGCAGGCGCGAACGAACACGCTCATGAAGCCTAGGCGCACGCCCTTGTGCTTCTTTTCGAACGCATCGCGGTATTCGGTGCGCAGCGCCATGATCGCCGTCATATCCACCTCGTTGAAGGTGGTCAGCATGGCGGCGTTGTTCTGGGCCTCCTTCAGCCGCAGCGCGATGGTGCGGCGCAGGCGGGTCATCTTCACCCGCTCCTCACGTGGCTGATCCTGGCGCGGCGCCTTGGCGGCGGGCGCCGGTGCCGCGGTCGGAGCCGGACGGTTCAGAAAATCGATCACATCGCCCTTGGTGATGCGGCCATCCTTGCCGGTCCCGGAGCCGATATCACCAGCCGACACCGCGCTTTCGGCGATCATCTTCGCAGCGGCGGGCAGCGGGGCGTGCGCGACGGCAGCGGGGCGTGACACCGGTCCAAGCTGACGCGGCGGCGGGTTCACGCCAGCCGGCGGGTTTGCGGCGGGACGCGCTTCCGCGGCCTTCGAAGGGGCAGCGGCGGCTCCGGCGGCATCGATCAGGCACAGCACCGCGCCGACATCAACCTCGGTGCCTTCCGGGACGACGATGGAGGACAGCACACCGGCGGCGGTCGCGTTGACCTCCACCGTTACCTTATCGGTTTCCAGTTCGACCAACGGCTCATCAGCCGCCACCGTGTCACCGAGTTGCTTGATCCAGCGGGCAACCGTGGCGGTTGTGACGCTCTCGCCCAGAGTGGGCACTACGATTTCAGTCGCCACGGCGATGTGTCTCCAAAGTCAGTAAAAGGCGCGATTGTCTCGATGCGAGGGCGGTCTAGCCGATCCCGAGCACGGTGGAAACCAGCCGGGATTGTTGTGCCATGTGAGTCCTGGCCAAACCGGTCGCCGGGCTGGCGGCGGCTTCACGGCCCACATAGACCGGGCGGCGGACCTTCATGTCGAGGCGACCCAGCACTTTCTCGATCTGGCGATCGACGAAGGTCCAGGCGCCCATGTTCTCGGGTTCTTCCTGACACCACACCACGTCGGCATTGACGTAGGGAGCCAGAACGCGGCCGAGGGTGTTTTCCGGGAACGGATACATCTGTTCCAGGCGGATGATCGCCACGTCGGTGATGTTCTTCGACCGCCGTTCTTGCAGCAGATCGTAGTAAACCTTGCCGGTGCAGATCGTGACCCGGCGCACTTTCTCCGGCGGATTGATCGCGTCGATTTCCGGGATCACATACTGGAACCGCGTGCCGTCGGCGAAATCCGCCAGCGGCGAGACCGCCAGCTTGTGCCGCAGCAGCGACTTCGGCTCGAACACAACCAGCGGCTTGCGGAAATTGCGGTGCAACTGGCGGCGCAGTGCATGGAAGTAATTCGCCGGCGTCGTCAGGTTGCAGATCCACATGTTCCGTTCGGCACACATCTGCAGATAACGCTCAATCCGAGCGGATGAATGCTCCGGTCCCTGGCCTTCGTAACCATGCGGCAGCAGCATCACCAGGCCGGACATGCGCAACCACTTCGTCTCACCGCTGGCGATGAACTGGTCGATGATGACCTGGGCGCCGTTGGCGAAATCGCCGAACTGGGCTTCCCACAGCACCAGGGTGCGCGGATCGGCCAGCGAATACCCATAGTCGAAGCCCAGCACGCCGGCTTCCGACAACAGCGAGTTGTACAGTTCGATCTTCGCCTGATCGGGGGCGATGTTGTTGATCGGGGTGTATTCGTTCTGGTTCACCTGGTCGATCAGCACCGCGTGGCGCTGGCTGAAGGTGCCGCGCTGCACGTCCTCACCGGACAGGCGGATGCGGCTGCCTTCCACCAACAGGGTGCCGAAGGCCAGCGCTTCGCCGGTCGCCCAGTCGATGCCCTCGCCGGTGTCAATTGCCGTCTTCTTGGCTTCCAACTGGCGGGCGATCTTGGAGTTGACGTTGAAACCGTCCGGCACCTTCGACAGGGCGGCGCCAACGAGCTTCAGCGTTTCGAGGGACACCGCGGTGTCTTCCTCGACATGCGGCATGTCCTCCCGTTCGGGAGGATGGAAGCCGGACCAGTGGCCTTCCAGCCAGTCCGCCTTGTTGGGCTTGTAGGACTTGGCCGCCGCGTTGGCGTCTTCCAAAGTCTTGGTGAAGTCGTCCAGCATCGCCTTGGAGTCAGCCGCCGGCACCGTACCTTCGGCCGCCAGCTTCTCGGCATACAGCGTGCGGGTCGTCTTCAGACCACCGATCGCCTTGTACATCAGCGGCTGGGTGAAGGCCGGCTCGTCCGTCTCGTTATGGCCGTGACGGCGATAGCAGACGATATCCAGGATAATGTCGGCGGCGAATTTCATCCGGTATTCGGCGGCCATGCGGGCACAGAAGATCACCGCTTCCGGGTCGTCGCCGTTGACGTGCAGGATCGGCGCCTGGATCGATTTGGCGACGTCGGTGCAATACAGACCGGAGTAGGCGTGCGCCGGAACCGTGGTGAAACCGATCTGGTTGTTCACGATTAAGTGGATGGTGCCGCCGGTGCGATAGCCAATCAGTTGGCTCATCGCCAGCGTCTCGTACACCAGGCCCTGGCCGGCGAACGCCGCGTCGCCGTGCATCAGGATCGCCATGACCGATCCGCGCTTCTTGGTGTCGCCCGCGCGGTCTTGCCGCGCGCGCACTTTCCCGATGACGACGGGATCGACCGCCTCCAGATGCGACGGGTTCGGTTGCAGCGACAAATGCACGGTGTGCCCGGCGATCTCGACGTCGGTCGATGTGCCGAGGTGGTATTTCACGTCGCCGGAACCCTGCACGTCGTCCGGCTTGAAGCTTTCGCCGCCGAACTCGCTGAACAACGCCGTCAGCGGCTTCTTGACGATATTGACTAACGTGTTCAGGCGGCCGCGGTGCGGCATGCCGATCGCGACTTCCACCACGCCCTCGGCGGCGGCGGTTTCGATGATGGCGTGCAGCGCCGGGATGGTCATCTCGCCACCTTCCAGGCCGAACCGCTTGGTGGTGACGTAGCGCTTCTGGCAGAACGCCTCGAAGCCCTCGGCCTCGGTCAGGCGGTGCAGGACGGTGCGCTTCTCATCGGCGGACAGAGCCGTCAGCCAGGGCGCGCCTTCAACGCGGCGCTGCAGCCAGGACTTCTGGTCCGGGTCCTGGATGTGCATGAACTCGATGCCGATCGGGCCGCAGTAGGTCTGCCGCAGGATGTGCATGATCTCGCGCAGCGTGGCGGTTTCCAGACCGAGCACGTAATCGATGAAGATGGGCTTATCGAGGTCGGCGTCGGTGAACCCGTAGGATTTGGGGTCGAGTTCCGCGTGCGGCGCCGGTGTGGTCAGGCCCAGCGGATCGAGTTTCGCTTCTAAATGCCCGCGCACCCGGTAGGAGCGGATGAGCATCAGCGCCCGCAGCGAGGCGATGGTGGCGGCGCGCACCTGATCCGCGGCGAGGCCTTGTTCGACTTTGGCGCCAGGGGCCGCGGGTTTGGCGGCCGGCGCTTCGCCGTCATTAAAGCCCGGGCGAGGCGCCCAGGAGGCGCCGCTGGCGTCTTCCAGCACCGCGCGCGCTTCTTCGTTCATCGCGCCGAACAGGTCCGCGAAACTGGCATCGACGGAGGACGGATCGCCGGCCCACCGCGCATAAAGATCGGCCAGGAAGGCCGCGTTGGCGCCACTGAAGGCCGACGCCAGAATATCAATACCCGCCATTTATTACGGTCCCTTAGCTGTCCGTTCCGCGCCTCTTAGAGAAGCCAAACCTCGGCGGAAAGCCCCTTTGCGCTTCCGCTGGGTTGCTTCCACCGCATGTCCGCTCGCCCCATGGTCACGCATAGATGGCAAAATAAGGGCTACCTACCAGTGTCGGACGCAAAAAGATGCGCCACCCAACCGGTTAAGGCCGCGTGACGCATCGGAGGCGTTTAAACCGATCGTGGTTCAGGCCATTTGACCAGGATCAATCGTTGTACGGGATTTCTTACCCCGCCGGCTGATCGTTGGTGGGCGGCGCGGGCGGCCGGGCGCGGCGTTCGGCCATGAACTGGTCGAACTCTGCCTTGTCCTTGGCGAAGCGGAGGCGTTCGAGGAAGGCACCGAATTCTTTCTGGTCCTCTTCCATGCGGCGGAGGGTTTCGGATTTATATTCGTCGAAGGCCCGGTTGCCTGAGGTCGGTGTCGATGCCGACCGGTCGGACGAGCCGCAGGCCCAATTAGCCCAGCCGGCCCAGGGACCGGCGTCCTGGCCCGTTTGCTGATACATCGCTCGGCGGCGACGCCCTCCGAAGCATCCCATGCGCCCACTCCCAATCATGTAAATGAGTAATGCGAGTCCGACCGGCCACCAGAAGATGAAGCCGAGGACGGTGAAGGCGATGGCGGCCGGGCGGCTGAGGCCGGCCGGGTGCCAGAATGGCGGACCTGCCCAGGGCTGGTTGGCCCATTGCGGGTTGCCGGCTCCGTTTGGCTGTTGCCACTGGGAGCCTTGGGGGTTGCCCCAGGGTCCTTGGTTCCAGCCGCGAGAGCCGTAGGCGTCTTGGTTGGCAGCGCTCATCATCGAGGGCCTCATGTGAATGTAAGACACATTTACATTGGGGAAGGCGAGACGGAGAGTCAAGCGGGATGATGGGGGTTTTTGGGGATGAGGGTAGCAACCGCCGCCAGGGCGGAAGGGTATCGGCGCCGGGTCAATCCCACATCATCGGTCGGAAAGATCGGTGAAACATAGACCTCATACATCGCGACTCGGATCAACCTATGGTAGTAGGTTTGGAATCCACATAGGATGGTTTGAATGGGGATATTTCGGTAATACATCTGCGTTTTGCGTGTGGCTTTCGGCCGCTCGTTCTCTATGGCGCAAGATATCATCTTCGGCGCGATCAATCTCGTCGGGACGCGAATCTATGCGCGCGGCAACTCGGGATGACGCGCGATCTTACACCTTGGATTGAAGCTTTAAGCGATTGGAAAATCGCGGCAAGTGTTGTTGGTTCGATAATTCTGGTGAGGATACTCTTATCTCCATACTGGATATGGAAAGAGCAGAACACCAGAATTAAAGAACTTATTGAGATAGATCGACCTATTTTTCATAGGGACGATCAGGAAAGCATTCATCCGCCTTCAAATGATACTAAGGCTGATGCCGATCTGGTTCTTATCGAACATCGTCGGCACCTCATCCGCCAAGGCCGGCTTCTGGTCCAGAAGGTGCGGTTAAAGAACGGCGGGGATGCTGAATTTATATCCTCTGCGGGCGTAAACGTAGCCTTCTATGAGCTTAGAAAATACTTATCTGCCTCCTACATGGATCACCTTAGCCAACCCAGGACTATCCACTCACTTGATCCGGACGGCATCCCATTTCTTGTCCAAAGCAGCGACGTCGATGTTTGGGGTCACCCCACTCGCATAGACATACCCGGCGAGGACGGTAGCCCCGTAACTCGCGGCAGCAACGATTGCCACACCCACGGCAACCGGCAGGGTAGCAACTGCGACAAGTTCGACCGCGCCGAACGCCGCGAAGGCGCCAAAGCTGCCCTTCAGCAAGGCTAGGGTGTATTGGCCGGTGTCGATGGACTCCGCCATCGTCGCGGCGATGGAGGTACCAGCGCTCAATTTAAAAAACGTATTCGCAGCGATGTTGAAGGCTGGCGCTGCCACTTTCAAGCCAGCGATTAGTGCGGAAGCGGTGTTGTTAAGTGTTGCCTTTTGGTCTTCGGTCAGCGTTATCATGATCGGCATATGACTTCCTCGCGGATTTATTTTGCTATTTCGGGCTGTTTGTCGCGCGTTCGCATTGTTGTTATGATAACGTAATATAACCAGCCACATACGCCAATTCCGATGTATTGGGCGAAAATACGGTACATAACATCGATGCTAATTCCTCGCATATGGACGGATTTTGAATGAAGTGACGGATCTTTTATAACAGACAAATAGAGCAATAGAATACATACCGCAGCTAGTATAGTTATCCCGATCGGAGATGACATCAGCAAACTGCTATATGGAGCCCGGAAGAAAAATGCCGTAGTCTTCCAGGTCACAAGAAAAATCACGGTCAGGACAAAAATTAATCCAGATGATTGCATCAGGCCGATTCTGACATCGCTTACTGCCAGATCATTCGAGCTGCTGTTTCGAGCCGTTGCAAAAACACTGGGAATCATTTCCTTCTGTAGGTGGCGGATCATATCGAGCAGGTCGATAAAATCAGACCTCACCGTAGCCACGGTCGACGACGCCCAGAAAAGGAGCAGGAAGGCACTAATACAGACCGTCCAGCCATATAAAGTTTGCCTGGGAGTCCACTGATTCATATGGGTGGTAACAGACCCGAGCCCTTCCGGGAGCCAACTGGAAGATTGTCGGTCCAGGAGCGGACGGGTCACTTTTTGCTCTCTTACGGCATCGATAGCGGCTCCGGCTCCGAGTAACAAAAGGCCTCCCATTTGGTCAGCGCCCAACGCAGCGAAGAGGGCGCTCATATGGAGGCAATAATTTCGGTGCAAAAAACCTGCCGTCGAGCCGGAATTCGATCCCTGCCGGACAGCATCTTGTTTTACAAAAATAAAACGGCTACCCGCATTCAACCGGGTTATTCGACCCGCGTAATAATCCCGAAAAGCCATCACGGTGAAGACGCATGCCCCCAAGACCACCCAGAGTCTCCACGGAATGAGCGGGAATGCGGTTACCCAGACTGCGTAGAGAGTCTGCAACATTTCACCAATTATCGTTTCCATAATGATCCACCTCCCGGGTGATGGCCTACCTGGCTGCGGACCGCGCGTTTGGCCGAGCGCTCCTCGCCACCGCAAAGCTTCCTCATCAGGTCGTGCGCGGTGCCGCCGATCATGATATTGTTACCCGACCCGCCCTGAATGAACACGTTCCAGTTGGTGCCCGACGCATTGAACACCCCGGCGCCAGCGCCGCCGTTCACCTCCAGGAGACTCCACTCGCGGTTAGTCCCTCTCGGATAGCGATGGTCGATCCGCTGGAGGTAAGTGGCGACCGCGCCGCAATCGGGCTTGTTCTCGGCATAGAGTAGGTGGATGCCACGTGATTTGGGTGTTTCGGTCGCCGCCGCAAATGCGTTCAGCATGCTGAGCGCGTAGATTGCCGCCACGGCAACCGACCAGCCAATCGGCCACCAATGCTTCCGTCCGGCCCCGCTATCCGCTTGACCGCAGATGCCCTGACTTCGCCCGGGATGATAAAGCGACCACTTCCTGATCTGTCCGTTTGATCTACTCGTCATAGCCTGTCTCCTCTCTGTCGGGGCACGTCTTGGCCGGCTTCTTACTGTCCCTGACTACGAGGCCTATCCAAACCTCACACAAACGCGGCGCGTCCCAAATCCGTGCTTTCTCGTGGGCGGTTTTTTGAGAGAGTTAGATAGGCTCGAAAACGAATGGACGCCCCGAAGCGTCACAAGTCTCCCAGAGCCACGACCTCTAATTCCAGCACGGCCTGGAAGAACGTAACCGCGAACGTCCTCCCTGCCAGCTTTGCGCCAATCAATCCCTCCGCCATTTCCGTTCGCGTTTGTTCAATCGCTCCGCCAGTTCCTTGTAGCTGATCCCCGCCCGTTTCAATTCAGGCTTGATGAACCGGCTCGCCTTGCCGGGCCATTCCTTTTCCATGCCCGTCATTCTGATACCGTCTTTTTCATCAAAAAACCCGGCATCGGGTAGCAACCGTCACCGCAGGACGCGCGCAGCGGGACCGCGTGAAGCCAGCTATACGCGGCATGCGTGACGCACCCACTATCTCCGGCCTGTTGGGCAAGCGAACCCTTGCGGACGATCTGGACCGGTCCGATGCGAACTAAGGGCTGCCGTTACCCCCGGCTAAACCTGCGCGACCACGCCGTCCTGCCGGCTGCGGTGTCGCCCACGGCTTCTCATTGACCCTGACGCGGTGCGTGGGACGGGTTCGCGCCCGTCTCGGTAGGTGATCTCGGTAAAGTGATGATACCGATGCTGGTCGCTTCTGACCAACCCGCGCGTCGGTGGAGGTAGCGTATAGGAGCAGCCTGGATGAACCGCCGGATGGTTGTGAAGGCGCCGGGTCGCTTTAGACAAGCTGCGGGGCATGGAGAATCATGCTGCCGGCACCTCAAGGCCAGAACGATGGCCGGTGGACGACGAATGGCCCCGGGCGGCAAGGGCTCCGTCGCACGAATCGGTAATAACGACCTTGGTATATTACGATGGCGTGCAGGAGATGCGGATTTGTGGAAACCCACCCGAAAGGCGTCATCCTTGCAGACGTGAGGCCCCGAGGTGAGTGGCGCAGCTCCCGACATTTAGCCAGTTTCGAGGACGCCTTGCGGTGGGCGCTATAGTGGCATGCCCGAACAATCCCATGGCTCCACAAGGCTGATGATATCGCTGTTGCACCGCCGCCCCTCGCGTATCGTGGTCTTCCCCGGCAAGCTTATACCTTGATACTGATCTTAAAGCATCCCAAGCTGGCCGATGATCGAAGATCGTTTGACAAAGGTCGAGGGCTTTTTGGACGGATTTAGATCCGTTCCCCAACTGGTGCTTGCGGCGGTGGGCGTCATGATGGGTGCCTTGGGTGTCATTCTCATAATTGGCATATTTTCAATCAACAGCTTGAGTGCCCAGATCAACGGTGTGGGCACGCGAGTGGACGCCATTCCCGGGCGGATCGCCGAGGAGTTCAGAGCGATGCGCGTTGAAAGCGCGGCCCAAACATCAGCGATAACCACTTCAATAGCGGCCGCGAGGCAGTTCCAGCCGCAGGTTATCGTTATGCCGCTATCGCCATCAGTCCCCGGCGGCGATGATAAGGCGCATCGCCCCTGATCGATCGGACTGCCGTTTTCGATATCGGCCTCGGTGACTGGACGCAACGCGCGCCAGCCAAAGCGGAGCGGAGCCACTCCCGGGATGACGCGGAGGGCCTTGTCCCAATCAGCCGCACAGAACAGCAGCAACAAATATTGACTTATTTCCTACAATAAGATAGCATTCCACAAATGGAAACCTTGCCCCCGCCGTCGGCCATCGATCTGTCCAGACGCCTGTATCATCAACTCGTCTATACCCTCACCGACCTGTTGCCGCCGCCGCTGGATGACTCGCCCGCGGCGCTGCGTGCCAGAAACCATGCCGCCATCGCCAAGGTGGCTGCGCTGCTGCCGGTTAATGCGGATGAGATCGATCTTGCCGCCCACTGCATCGCCGCCCGCGCCCGGGCCGAGGCGATGCTGCGGCTGGTCCGTGAGAACGCCGACGATATCGAGTTGGTGTTGCGGCTGAACGCGCAGTACGGATCGATGGTGCGGACGTCGCTGTCCGTGCATGGCCGCCTGATGCGGGTGCAGGCATTGCGCCGGAAGCGGGAGGCGATAGAGGGTGCGGCGAACCAGGATTCATGGACTCAGCATATAACCGAGCGGTCTATGTTGGCGGTGGCTGATCCGGATGCCGGACCGCCGGAGGCGGCGCGGCCTGAAGCGGTACGGGTCGAGGCATCGGCGGCGGAAGTGGACCAGAAGATCGGACAAAGCGTCTCTGAAAATGAGACGGATTCTCAGGATGTGACTTTTGAGACGTGGTTGAGCGAGCAACCCTGGAACCGGGGGTCCAAAGGGTCGGGCAAACCGGGTCTGCGCGAGGCTTTGCGCGCAGCGATGGCCGGATCACGTTTGGCCGGTCGGGAATCGCCGGCGAATGGTCGCGACAGTCCCAGGAGGACGGAATAATCCCAACCGCCGTTGACATCGACTCTCGGCCCGCCGTCCCCCGTCATGCCGACGAAGGTCGGCATCCCCGTCTTTTATGAGTGTACACAATGACGTGGATGGTGCGCCTTCGCGCACCATGACGATGCGGGGGCGGTCAGCGTGTGTCACTGTCAACGGCGGCTGGTATAAGCCGGCCAAATCGATGGGACGGTCTGGGTCGCGTGCTTCGCCAGGCGGGCTGGATGCTCATCGCGGCCCCACCACGCCGCAGCGGCCAGGACCCTTGGTAAGAAGGCTAAGACAATGAGCAACGCGAAAATTCAGCTTCGCCTACCGAAGGACCTCAAAGACGCCGCCACGCGCCAGGCGGAGGTTTCCGGTGTCAGCCTCAATCTGTTCGTGGCGACGGCTATTGCCGCCCGCGTTGGCGCCACCTCCGAGGCCGCACGATATTTCTCCGCCCGGGGCGCCCGCACGACGCCCGCTCGCGCCAAGGCGCTGCTGATGCGTCTCGGTACGCCGGGCGAAGTGCGCGATGATGATCGGCTCGATGCGCCGGACGAGGCGGCATAGGCGCATGCGCGAAGTCACCCAGCCGGGGCGACGTCCGAGAATCACCGCGCTAAATGGACACCATTGCTCCACCGTCCTGGTCGGCCTGCCTATGCCCTGACGGTGCCGGCATAGGTGGCCCGGACAAGCCGGGCCATGACGACGGGATTGGATTCGCTCATCATTGGCGTCGCCTAACTACTCGACCGCAACCACGGCGCCGGGTTCACAGGCGTCCCGTCGTGGCGCAACTCCACATACAAAGCCGGCCGCCGCGTGGTTGAACCCGGCTCCCACACCGGCATCGAGCCAACCGGCTCCCCGGCCACCAAACTCTGGCCTGCTTTCACGTCCAGGCGTTCGAACCCCGACAGCACGACGTGGTAGCCGCCGCCGCAATCGATGATCGTCAGCAGGCCGTAACTGCGGAAGCCCTCGGCGAACACCACCCGCCCGCCGCAAGGCGAGATCACATGCGCCCCCGGTGGCGCGTGATAGAACACCCCGGTCGCGGGGCCGCCGTCCGTCGGTTCCCCCCAGCCTTTCACCACGATGCCGATGACCGGCGGCTGCAACTGCCCGTGCGGCCCGGCACCGGCGGCGATCGTCCCCGCGCCGCCGGGATGCGCCGCGAACGCCTCCCGCTGCTGCGCCTCTTTCGCTTCCACCGGACGTTTCGCGCGTTCGGCGGCGGCCGCCTCCTCGCGAGCCTTCGCCTCAGCCGCTCGGCGTTGGGCCTCCAGCGCGGTCAGAGCGGAACGCAATGTCTCCATCCGGGCCGCCGCTGCCGCGGCCTGACCGGCGGCCAGAGTCTCTTGCGATGCCGCCGCCGCCTGTTCGGCCTGCGCCGCCACCATCGCCTGATCCAACGCATCGGCCTCGCGCTTTTGCGTCGCCTCGGCTTCGTTCAGGCGCGGTGCTTCCTGCGTTAAGGCCGCCGCCGCGGCGTCCACCTCCGCCTGATCGCGGCGCAAGGCCTCGGTTTCGATTTCCAGTTGCCGGGACAGGCCTTGCAGGATCAGCACGCCGCGCAAGGCATCCTGCGGTGGCGCCGGCACCGCCAGCAGAGTCTCCGCCGGGTATAGCGACAGCCGCTCGATCAGCGGCAGCAGCGGCTGCAAGGCTTTCGCCCGCTCCTGCACCCGCCGTTCCGCATCGCGCCGCCGCTGCGCCAACGCGTCGATCCGCGCCGCGACATCCGCCGTGGCGGTTTCCGCCAGCCGCAGTTTTGCCGCCGACTCCACCCGTTCATGCGCCAATCGCAGCGCCTCGGCTGCTGCTCGGGCGGCCCGGTCGGCGGCATCCTTGCGGGCGGCGAGCTGTTCGGAACTCTGGCGTTCGGCATCGCGCAATTCGCGTTTTGTGTCGGCTTCCCGCGGCCACACCGCCGTCGGCGCCATCGCCGCAAGCACCGCCAGGATCCGCAACGCCGAGGGTAATCGCAGACTAATGGGCGACCACCATCTGTTGATCCAGCACCAGCGCCTCGGGTGCCGCTCCGGTCACCGTGATGCCATTTGCAAGAAGGACGTCCAGCCGGAACAGGCATGCAGTGTCCACTGCATGCACATCGGGAAACAGCATCTGGTCGTCCAGGCCACTGCAGAGCGCGCTCATGGGATGATACAGGCCCTGGCCATTCAGCACCTCATGCACGTCGGGCCGCGGCCGCCACACCGGCGCATGGCGGGCGATCCCGCCCAGTGTCAGACGAACCCACAGGACGGGCACGTTGCACAGGCACCACCCACCCAGCGTGACGGCGATGCCGTCTGGCGTATCGCGGGCGAGGAGTTCGACGGACCACCGCGGCTCCGCCCCGCCCACTGCCGCGTCGGGACTCAGCGGCCCGGGAGATGGCGGTGTGCGCCGGCCGGTGAACAGGCGTGGACGCGGGCCCGCGGCTTTGGTCAGCCACAGCAGCATCGATGCGGAGGAGTCCCGCCGTGCCAGCAGGTCGAAACCGGCCTGTCCGACCGCACCCACCAACGCACTGAACGGTTCGGAAAAACTGTCCGGCGCTCCGGCGTGCCGGCAAATCAGGCGCGCCGTCTCGGCACCGGCGGGATCGAGGTCCAGCGGGATCGCCTCGGTCGTCGCGAACCCGATCTCATGGCCCCAATCCTCGAGCGTCTCGGCGTCGAACAGGTGCTTTTCCCGCAGGCCGGCCAGGAAGCCCGTGTCGCCGGCATGCAGCATCAGGCGCCTTGTGTTGGCCAGGACATCCAAAACCGGTGCCTGAGCATCCGGCCAGGTCCGTTCCTTGGCGTGAAGCTGCACCAGGGCTTCTGCCATGGCGCTGCTCATCGCCCGCCAATACCGCCGATTGGGCGCGACGAACGCCGCCCGGCCACCCGGCTTCAACACGCGATGCACCATGGCCAGGAATGCCCGCACATCGGCAACGCAAGACAGCAATCCGGTGCAAATCACCGTATCGGCCACCGCATCACCGATCGCATTCCCGAAATCGCTCACCGCCGCATAGGTGACCGTCTGGTCCGGAACCAGCAATGCGCGCTGTCTCTGGCACGCGAGCAGGGCGTCCATCCCGGTATCGAGCACCAGCAGGCTGCTTACCGTCGTGGTTTCCGCGACATCGAACGGAACACTTCCCAGGATGATCGTATCGCCTGCGAAGGCCGGCCATCGATCGGCCGCGGCGGCCTGGATCCGAACAGGAAGGCCGGCCGGGGTCCAGAACCGATAGCCATCCGGCCGAACCGGGTTATCGTCGCCGCTCAGATCGACAACCCCATCGGCACCGGGAAAAATCCGTTCGCACCCCGCGCAACTCCACGCGCCGCCGGACCCGGAGGTCAGACGCCCATGGCACGACGGGCAGCGCAGCCGGCCGACCGGATTCATCGGACCCCGGGGCGGGAGTTACCGTCCGGTGAAGGTCGGCTTACGCTTTTCCTTGTAGGCACGAATACCCTCCTGGAGGTCGTCCGACTGCCGCACCCGGGCAATCGTCTGGCTGACCGCCACCATACGCTCGATCGGGCCGGCTGGCATGACCTCATTTACCAATCGTTTTAACGCGCTGATCACCAGCGGGGCGGAGTCGAGAAGCTGTTCCGCCATCCGAAGCGCTTCGACCTCGTGCTGGCCGTTGGGGGTAACGCGGTTCACAAACCCGACATCGTAGGCCCGTTGGGCCGGGATTTTGGAACCGAGCAGCATGATTTCCATGGCGAGATGGTGCGGCATGCGGGCGGCGAGGGAGCTGATGCCGCCGGCGGTGGTCCCCAGTTTGGCCTCGGGGTAATAGAACTGAGTATCCTCAGTGGAAACCAGCAGGTCGCACATCATGACCATGACGATGGCGCCGCCCACGACCCAGCCGGAGGTCGCGGCGATGATCGGCTTGTCGGTGTGGTAGCCGACGTTCGGGATGGCGCGCCACAGTTCCGGCAGGTCGCTGACATCGGCGCCGGAGGAGAACGCTCGGGTCCCGGACGCGCTGAGGATCGCCACCCGCTTGTCCGGATCGGCGTCGAACGCCTTGAACGCCTGCTGCATCTCGACCGCGACGGCCTGGCCGATGGCGTTCAGGCGCTCCGGCCGGTTGATGCGAATGATGGAGATCGCGCCGCGATCTTCGACGGTGACGGCTGGCATGGTTTTGGTTTCCTCTGGTTTCTCGTTGGTTGGTCTGCCGGGTTATCCGTGCCAGAGCGGGTGGCGGATGTATAGTTCGGGGGGGGATGCTGTTCGCTGTATCCGATCAACAATGCTCGATTTCGTTGACAATGCGACAAGATCGACGCGACCATGATCGTGTTTACAGGTAAGGCACGCCATTCATGCGCATTGTCCTTGTGCTTCTCACCATGCTGGTCTGCACACCGGTCCGGGCTGAGGACGGCCTGATTCTGCCGACGGTGGAATTTGCGGCGACGGCGGTGCAGGAAGCCGGGTCGCTGCAAACCCGGGAGACGATCCACTACGCGGATGGCAAACTGCGGATCGATCGTGCCAACGGGTTCAGTTCCACCATCCTGGACTTCACAACCCAGACACAGTGTTTGCTGATGGCGAACCATACCTATTTGGTTTTACCAATGGATGACGCGATGTTTCGCCGCTTCATCGCTCGGTCTCCCGATGTGACCGGTGCCCGCAAAACCGGCTCGCAATGGCTTTACGGCTTAACCACAACAAAATACGCCTTTGGCGACGATGGGGCGCTGAACGCGGCTGGATCCTATTGGCTGACCGACAGCGGGATCATGGTGCGCCGTGAGTATGAGGACGGCGTGTTGGGGCAGAACGTCCATCATTTGGAGTATCTGTCCGACATCACTCTGACGAAACAACCACCGGCGTTGTTCGTCATTCCGCCCGGATACACTGTCGCGAAGTAAGCGCCGTGTGCGAACGGTCGTCTTTCCGATCGTTAGATTGAGCCGCAAATCACAGCGAGCGTGGACTGGCTCGCAGTAGCGGAACCAGCCTTGGCACGAGGTCTCGGACGAATTTGGTCCCGGCCCCTTCCGCCTGGCACAACATTCCATGGCTTACCGAACACCGCTTTCGCGCGACATGTAAACCATTTGTTAACCCCGGCCATGCCACAGTCCCAGCCGCGGTGTTCGCGCGCGTGGTTGACTATGTTCACATTTATGGATACAAGTCCATGGAATTCGAATGGTTTGAGGACAAGCGGCTCGCGACGCTGAAAGATCGCCGCATCGATTTTCGGGATGCCAGGCTCTTGTTCGACGGACGGCCGCTCTACACTTACTCGTCGTCACGCGGAAACGAGATCAGGTTCGTCAGCGTCGGGCTCTTGGGTCATAAATTTCATGCGGTTATCTGGATGCAACACGAAGGCGTTCGACGGATCATTTCAATGAGGAGGGCATGGAATGCCGAAGAAAGAGCGTTTGGTTCGCTATACGGCTGAGGAACTGGCCGCTTTGCCGAGTGAAACCGACTGGGCCTTCGTCGACGCCATGTCGCAGGAAGAAGTTGAACGGATCGCCCTGGAGGAAGATGGCCCCCTGCCCGAAGGCTGGGAAAAAACCATCATCCTCGGCGTGCCAGAACCAAAAAAAGACGTTCACATTCGCCTCGATCCGGCGGTTTTGCGCTGGTTCAAAGCCGCCGGCCCCGGCTACCAAACCCGCATCAACGCCGTGCTGCTCGGTTTTGTGCGGGCACGGGAAAAGCAGGCACGGTCGGCTGGTCAAACATGACGCGCACCATGGCTCGGGTATCCGGACCATGGCCACCGAGACATAAGCGCCTTACATGGTGGCGCCGAGCACCCAGGGCGCGAACTCGGCAGCGCCGAAGTCGAACTGCTCGCTTTTGGTTTGCTCGCCAGAGGCAACACGCAGGATCAGCTCGAAAATTCGCTGACCGGCCTGTTGCACGGTTTCGTCGCCATCCAGGACGGTGCCGCAGTTGACGTCCATATCGTCTTCAATATGCTTGAACATCGGCGTATTGGTCGCCAGCTTGATGGACGGAGCCGGCTTGCAGCCGAACACACTGCCTCGGCCGGTCGTGAAGCACACCAGATTGGCGCCGCCCGCGACCTGACCGGTGGCGGCGACCGGGTCATAACCGGGCGTGTCCATGAAGACGAAGCCGCGCGCTTTGACTTCCTCGGCGTAACGGACGACATCGACCAGATTGGTGCTGCCGGCCTTGGCCATCGCGCCCAGCGATTTCTCCAGGATCGTCGTCAGCCCGCCGGCCTTGTTGCCGGGCGACGGGTTGGCGTTCATTTCGGCACCCTCCTGGCGGGTGTAGTCCTCCCACCAGCGCATCAATCCGACCAGTTTCTCGCCCACTTCTTGGGAGATGGCGCGCCGGGTCAGCAGATGTTCGGCGCCATAGGTTTCGGGCGTTTCCGAAAGGATCACCGTGCCGCCATGCCGCACAAGCAGATCGCTCGCGGCCCCCAGCGCCGGGTTGGCCGATACGCCGGAGTAACCATCCGAGCCGCCGCATTGCAGCGCCACGGTCAGCTCCGACGCGGGGACGGCCACGCGGGTGACTTTGTTCGATTCGGCGAGGATTTCCTTCACGAACGACACCCCCGCGGCGACGGTCTTGCGGCTGCCACCCATGGTCTGGATGTCCATCGCATGCAGACGGCCGGCGAGGCGTTGTTCCTCCATCAGGCCGCCGATCTGGTTCACCTCGCAGCCGAGACCAAGCACGATGACATGCGAGAAATTCGGGTGGCGCGCATAGCCAGCCAGCGTGCGGCGCAGTACCCGCAACGGCTCATCCTGGGTCATGCCGCAGCCGGTCTTGTGGGTCAGCGCGACGACGCCATCAACGTTGGGGAAATCGGCCAGAGGATCGTCGCCGGAGAACGGGTTACGCCGAAACATGTCAGCAACGACCCCGGCGACGTGGGCGGAGCAATTCACGCTGGTCAGGATGCCGATGTAGTTGCGCGTGGCGACCTTGCCGTCCGGGCGGCGAATGCCCTGGAACGTCGCGGCGGGCGTGATGAAATCGGTGGGTTTCGCGTCGATGCCGTACGCATAGTCCTTGGCGAAGTCGCCCATCTCGCAGTTATGCGTGTGGACATGTTGGCCCGGCCCGATGCCGGCCGAGGCGAAGCCGATGATCTGGCCATAACGACGGATGGCCTCACCGGCCGGGATCGCGCGCACCGCGACCTTGTGGCCGGCCGGAATGCGCTGCGTAGCCAGCACATTGTCGCCCACCGGCGCGCCCGGCAGCAACGTTGCACGGGCGATCACCACGCTGTCGTCGGGGTGCAGGCGGATAACGGGAGGCGGGGCCATGACGTGTGATCCTCGGAACTGGGGCGAGACGTCTTACAGCGGGATTGGGGCAAAGGCGAGCTTCGCGGCGTCCACAAGTGTCCAGGGCCAACCTGTGCGCACGCAACAATGCTTTGGCGCGACTTGCCGCCATGCTATTTTCCCGGCAATCCATGGAGGGTCGCATGTCTGTCACGGTAATCGATGATCCCGTCCTGACCCGCTTTCGTCAGCGGGTCATCGAAGCGTATGGCCCCAAGCTGGAACGCGTGGTGCTGTTCGGCTCCCGCGCGCGCGGCGATCATCGCCCTGATTCCGACTACGACATCGCGGTTTTCATCCACGCACCACAGAGCTTCTTTAACGAAGCCGCGCGTTTGGCGCAGATCGCCATGGACATCCTCCACGACACCGGTGAGGTCGTGAATCCGCAGCATTTCCCAGCCGGCGCCTATCGGCAAGAAACCGGTTTTATGACCGAGCTGCGGCGCGACGGGATCGATTTGTGAAGCAGGAGACCAGGAATTATCTGATGACGGCGCGAAGCGACTTGAGTGATGCGCGCCAGATTATCCACATAAAACTGTACAAAATCGCTGCCCGTTCGGCGTATTACGCGGCCTTTCATGCGGCCGAGGCGCTGATTGTCGAGAAAACCGGAAAATCCGCGAAGTCCCATCGGGGCGTTCGAATCCAATTCGCTCGATTAACCAAAGACAAGCCGCCTCCAACCAGGAATTTGGCCAATTTCTTTGTTCTGGCCTACCAGTTTAAGGAAGTCAGCGATTACAGTACCGATCAAACGAAGACTGTCACGGCGGAAGATGCCAAGTCCGCAATCGCAACGGCCTCGGATTTTGTTGAATGGGCCGAAGCCACACTAGCCTGAATGGGCTTTCGTCGCCGTGACCCCGGGAGAGCGCGTGTCGCGCCCTCCCAACATCGTTCCGCTTAATTCGCGACGTCGCCAGCCGCCTTACGCGTAGCACCCACGGCCTCGCGTGCCGCACGCGCCATCAGGCCGCTATCATTCGCAATGGTGCACAACTGGAAACCCATCGTCATCATGCGAGCGGCATACGCGGCCGTGCCGTTGTGGATACCGGCGAACTTGCCGTGCTTTTTGCACGACGCCAGCAGCTTGCCATAGATCTCGAGAATAATCGGCTCCTCGCGATCCAGGATCGGGATCATACCCAGCGACAGGCCCATGTCGGACGGCCCGACATAGATGCCGCTGATGCCGGGCACGCTCAGGATTTCGTCGATGTTGTCGATGCCCTCTTGGGTCTCGATCATCGCGATGACCAGGATTTCCTGGTTGGCGGTGGACTGATAGCTGCTCGCCTCACCATACATCGCGGCGCGGATCGGCCCGTTGCTGCGCTTGCCCATCGGGGGATACAGTGCGGCGTTGGCCAGCGCCTTCGCCTCGGCCGCATTGTTGATCATCGGGCAAATGACGCCCATGGCGCCGCCGTCCAGCACCTTGCCGATGATGCCGGGTTCGTTCCACGGCACGCGCACCAGCGGCGTGACCGGATGGGCCTGCATCGCCTGGAAGCACTGCACCATGGACTGGTAGTCCTGCACGCCGTGCTGCATATCGACGGTGACGCTGTCCCAGCCGCATTGCGCCATCACTTCGGCGGAAAACCCTGATGGGATCGCCAGCCAGCCGTTGACGCTGGCCTTGCCGGCATCGATGCGCGCCTTGAGTTTTGTAGCCATTGGGACGTGTCTCCTGGAATTGATTACGGGCGGCACGCTAGGCGTGGGGTGCTGGACCGTCAACGCGGGTGGCAATGTTCATGGTCTTGACGTGGATCAACGACGGGCCGGCCTGACTGGCCTCGAATCCTCGAACGAACCGAGGAACATTGATCGCCATGAACCACAAACAACGCAGCACGCTCCACAGTCTGTTCGCCCATCCGGTCAGCAGCAACATCGATCCCAGACTGACCCATTCCTTGCTCGAAGCGCTCGGTGGCGAAATCACGCATGGCGGCCATGGCCATGTCGTGGTGAAACTGAACGGCCACACGCACGGGTTCCACGATACCCGCCACGCCCTTTCGAAAGAAGAAGTGGTGGCACTGCGCAAGTTTCTCGAGACCGCTGGAATCGATCCGGCCCGAGATTTCCCGCTGGAAGCGAATGCCGCCGGGAGCGAACCGGCCATCGGATGAAAGCGAGGCAGGGGATGAGTGTAGCGCACCAATCTGATCGCGTGGCTGACGCCGAAGAGCAATCAGGTCCGGCCTCCGCCGACTCCCCGGCGGTCTCCGCGGGAAAGTCCACAACGTCCGCCGCGCATGCGATCGCGGCGCTGCGCCACGACCCGGCCGCCATTCGCCGGCTGTTCGAATCCGGCGAAAATCCATACAAAAGCATACTGCGCACGGCCGTTTACGAGGCGCATATGCTCGAACTCCAACGCGAGCTGCTAAAAGCTCAGCGTTGGATCGCCGAAGCCGGGCAGCGGGTTGTCATTCTGTTTGAAGGCCGCGATGCCGCCGGCAAGGGCGGCACGATCAAACGTTTCACTGAACATATGAATCCACGGACCGCCCGCGTCGTCGCGTTGCAAAAGCCGAGCGATCGGGAGCGCTCGGAATGGTATTTTCAGCGCTACATCGCGCATTTGCCTGCGGCCGGAGAAATCGTGATGTTCGACCGGTCCTGGTACAATCGGGCGGGCGTCGAGCGGGTCATGGGGTTCTGCTCACCGAACGAATATCTCGAATTCATGCGTCAGTGTCCGGATCTGGAACGCATGCTCGTCCGCTCTGGCATCACGCTGATGAAATTCTGGTTTTCCGTCAGCCGGGAGGAGCAGCGTCTGCGCTTTGCCGCTCGGGAAACCGACCCGTTGAAGCAATGGAAGCTGTCACCGATCGACCGAGCGTCGCTGGACAAATGGGATGATTATACCGAGGCGAAGGAGGCGATGTTCTTCTATACCGATACCGCCGATGCACCCTGGACGATCGTCAAATCCGATGACAAGAAGCGCGCCCGATTGAATGCGATGCAGCATTTTTTGGCGCAACTCCCGTATGAGGGCAAGGACAGAACCATCGTTACGGGACCAGACCCGCTGATTGTGGGGGCGAGCGCGCATGTCATTGGCACGGATCTGCAAATCATCAACAAGACCGTACATCCCGCTTTGAAGCGGGGGCGAGAGGTCAGCGCCTGAAGCCTATTGTGGGTTTTGTCCGTCCATCGCTCGCCCCGTTCCCTATCGGGAGGAGCGACGGACGGGCTAATCGCTACTCCGCCGCCTGTGCGTAACCTTCCAGTGGAGCACACGTACAAATCAGGTGCCGGTCCCCGTACACATTGTCCACCCGCTTAACCGGAGGCCAATACTTCGATGCCGCCACCCAAGGCAGCGGGAAGGCCGCCTGAGAACGCGAATACAAATGCGCCCAGTCATCCGCCATCACCTCACGCGCCGTATGCGGCGCATGCTTCAACGGATTATCCGCCCGGTCCAACACACCGGCGGCAACCGCGGCAATCTCCGCCCGGATCGACAGCATGGCATCACAGAAACGATCGAGTTCCGCCTTCGACTCACTTTCCGTCGGCTCGATCATCAACGTTCCCGCCACCGGCCAGGACATCGTCGGCGCATGATAGCCATAGTCCTGCAGCCGCTTGGCGATATCTTCCACCTGCACCCCGGCCTCCGCCGCGAACCCGCGGCAGTCGATGATGCACTCATGCGCCACCATCCCGCCCGGCCCGGCATACAGAATCGGATAGGCTTCCCGCAGCCGCGACGCGATATAGTTGGCGGATAAAATCGCCACCTCGGTCGCCCGCTTCAACCCGGCCGGTCCCATCATCCGTATATACGCATACGAAATCGGCAAGATCAGCGCGCTGCCGAACGGAGCCGCCGACACCGGCCCGATCCCCGTCGCCGGCCCGGCATCAGACCGCAACGGATGATTGGGCAAGAACCCGGTCAAATGCGCCGCGACCCCGATCGGCCCGATACCCGGGCCGCCACCGCCATGCGGAATACAGAACGTCTTGTGCAAATTCAGATGGCAAACATCCGCACCGATAGAGGCCGGCGACGTCAGTCCAACCTGAGCATTCATGTTGGCGCCGTCCATATAAACCTGCCCGCCATGCTCATGCACGACAGCACAGATATCGCGGATCGCTGCCTCGAACACGCCATGCGTGGACGGATACGTAATCATCAATGCCGCCAACCGGTCCGCATGCAGCGTCGCCTTGGCCCGCAAATCGGCCAGATCGACATTGCCTTCGCGGTCGCACGCCACAACAACGACTTTCAACCCGGCCATCGCCGCGCTGGCCGGATTCGTTCCATGCGCCGATGACGGAATCAGACACACATTGCGGAATGCCTCACCCCGGGATTCATGCCATGCCCGAATGACCAGCAAGCCGGCATATTCGCCCTGAGACCCGGCATTCGGCTGCAACGAAACCTGTGCGAATCCAGTGGCCGCGCACAACCAGGTCTCCAACCGCCGGATCAATGTCAGGAAACCGGTCGTCTGGTCAGCCGGCGCGAACGGATGGATATCGGCAAACCCCGGCAGAGTGATCGCGATCATCTCAGCCGTGGCGTTCAGCTTCATCGTGCAGGAACCCAGCGGGATCATGCTGCGGTTCAGCGCGATATCCTTGTCCTCAAGACGCTTCAGATAGCGCAGCATCTCATGTTCGGCGTGATGCTGGTTGAACGTCGCCTGAGCCAAAAACCCTGACGCCCGCAGCACTGAAGGCGGAATCGCCGCGACCGCGCCGTTAAGCGTGCCGCCCAACAGGCCCGCCAACGCAACCAGGTCGTCGCGCGTTACGGTTTCGTCAAGCGCGATACCGACGGCGTCCGCGTCCACGCGGCGGAAATTGAAACCGGCCGCCACGCCGCGCTCGATCAGATCAACCGAACCCTCGACTACGATCGTATCGAAAAACGACCCGTGGCGAACCCGTAGTCCCGCCCGCACCGCGACATTCGCCAACATCCGCGCCTGCAACGATACCCGTTGCGCAATTCGTCGCAGCCCGTCCGGCCCGTGCCAGACCGCATAGAACCCGGCCATCACCGCCAGCAGCACCTGCGCGGTGCAGATGTTCGATGTCGCCTTCTCCCGGCGGATGTGTTGCTCGCGCGTCTGCAGCGCCAGCCGCATCGCCGGCTGCCCGGCGGCGTCCAGCGACACCCCGACCAACCGCCCCGGCATCGCCCGCTTGAACGCATCTCGCGTCGCAAAAAATCCGGCGTGCGGACCGCCAAATCCCATCGGCACGCCGAATCGCTGCGCCGATCCCACAACGATGTCCGCGCCCATTTCTCCGGGCGGCGTCAACAGCGCCAATGCCAGCGGATCGGTGGCCACAATAGACAAAGCCCCCGCATCCCGAGCGGCGGTGATTTCTTCGGACAGATCGCGAAGGGCGCCGGTCGAACCCGGATACTGTAGCAACAACGCAAACGGATTGGCCGCGCCAATGGCGGCAAAGTCCCCGGGCGCGACCTGCACCAAACTAATGCCCAACGGTTTGGCGCGCGTCGCCAGCACCGCCAGGGTCTGAGGATGCACATCGGAACACACCGCGAGCACATCGGATTTCGATTTGCTTAGCGCATGCGCCATGGCCATCGCCTCGGCCGCCGCCGTCGCTTCATCCAACAGCGATGCGTTGGCGATCTCCATTCCCGTCAGTTCGCAGATCAAAGTCTGGAAGTTGATCAGCGCTTCCAGGCGGCCTTGCGCGATCTCCGCCTGGTACGGCGTATAAGCCGTGTACCAACCCGGATTTTCCAGAACATTCCGTAGAATGACTGGCGGAATAACCGTCCCGTGATATCCCATCCCGATCAGGCTTTTTGTCGACGCGTTCTGCGCCGCCAACGCCCTTAGCTCCGCGATCGTTGCAGCCTCATCGATCGGCGGCGGCAAATTCAATGCGTCGTTCGATCGAATCGAACCCGGCACCGTCTTGCCCGCCACATCGTCCAGCGTCGCCGCGCCGATGGCGTGCAACATCGCCACCAACTCGGTTTCCGACGGTCCGATATGGCGGCGAACGAAACTATCGCATTCTTCCAGCTCAGCCAGTTCGGCAAACACATCCATGCTTACAACGTCTCCAGAAATTCGTCGTAGGCGTCCTGATCCAACAGCGTCTCGAACGTGTCCGGATCATCCAGTTCCAAACGGAAGAACCAGCCCTCACCCTCGGGGTCGCTGTTCACGATGGAGGGGTCTTCGGTGATGGTCTCGTTGATTTCCACCACTTTGCCGGCCAGCGGAGCATACACGTCCGACGCCGCCTTCACGCTTTCGACCACGGCGCAGGCCTCGGCCTCCGACACGGCGCGTTCAAGCTCGGGCAATTCGATATGCACCAGATCGCCCAGTTGGTCCTGAGCATGATCGGTGATGCCGACCGTGGCGATATCACCATCCAGAACCACCCATTCGTGATCCTTGGTGTAACGTTTATCGGAGTCTTTCTTAGCCATGTGACGATCCTTTTTGTTTCAGCGAATATAACGATGCGGAGTGAACGGAAGCGGCACCACGGTCGCCGGGACCGACTTGCCGCGGACAATCAAAATCAGCTTTGTGCCATCGGCCGACAGGTCGCGGCGCACGTATCCCATAGCAACCGGCCCGTTGACCGACGGCCCGAAACCGCCGGAGGTAACAATCCCGGCCTCGGTGCCATCTTCCGCCATGATGGTGGTCTGTCCCCTGGCTGGCGCGCGGCCATCCGGACGAATGCCCACCCGGCGCCGGGGCGCGCCATTGTCGAGTTGATCCCGCATGACCAACCCCCCGGGGAAATCCCAGTCCATCTTGCGGCGTTTGCCAATAACCCAGGTCAAACCGGCCTCGATCGGGCTGGTCAGTTCGTCGATGTCGTTGCCATACAGGCAAAGCCCGGCCTCCAGGCGCAGCGAATCGCGCGCGCCGAGACCAACCGGCACGACCTCGGGAAATCCGGTCAGCAGGTCAGCCAACGCCTCAGCCTGATCGGCGGGTACCGAAATCTCAAATCCATCCTCCCCGGTGTAACCGGATCGGGACACCAGACACTCCGCGCCACCCAGACTGACCGAAGCGACCCCCATGAACGGCAACGCCGCGGCTTCAGGCGACAAACGCCCCATCACCGCAACGGCGGCAGGTCCCTGCAGCGCCAGCAGCGCCCGATCTTCCAGCCGGGTCAGCACAATTGAGTCCGGCAAACCGGCCGCCAGATGGACAAAATCCACATCCTTGCGGCTGGCATTCACCACCAGGAACAGGCGGTCTTCGCCGACGCAGGCGACCATCAGGTCGTCGATGATGCCGCCGGCCTCATTGGTCAGCAGCGTGTAGCGCTGACGTCCGGGTTTGAGGCCCACGATGTCACCCGGCACCAGCTTTTCCAGCGCCGCCGCCACGCCCGGGCCGCTCAGGAAAGCCTGTCCCATGTGTGAAACGTCAAACAGGCCTGCCTGCGTCCGCGTGTGCAGATGTTCGGCCAGAACGCCGCCCCGGCAGCGCGCCGCCAGATCGCCGGTCAGATCGTACTGCACCGGCATCGCATAGCCGGCGAACGGCACCATGCGCGCGCCATGACGGCGGTGCCACTGATCCAGAGGGGTGATGAGCAAGGGTGTGTGGTCGTCTTGTGAGGTCAAACGACGGACTCCGCGAACAGGGCCATCCACCGGCGGAATGCCGGCGGAGATGACCCCCCTCTGTCGCGGTACCTGAGAGATTCGGGGGTGTGACCCCTTACTCCGTCGGTGCGAACCCCTCGCTTGCGCGCGGTTCGGCTTTCCAGAGATCCCTTCCCGTCGCGGTCCTTTGTGCCTGAGCGTTTCCGGGGGCCGGTTGCGCCTTCGGCGGCGGGGTGTGGCCCGCTACTCTCCCGCGTCGGGTGCCCGGGACGCCGCGACAATGCACATGTTGCGGCGCACATGCCAAGCAGTTTGATGCGGGCGCCGGATGATGACCGAAATCGTCACCGATCGTTCGCCCGCTGTAAAATGGAACCTTTAGGCGACCGGCCCTTCGAATGACGCCCAGGCCATGGGGCTTTCCCGCACTTGCACCTTGATCCCCGACAGGATGCGGCCTTGCTCGCCGCATTTCCCCGCCCGGCAGGCCGCCGCCAACAGGCCGTGAATGTGCTGCGACATGAATTCCAGGGTGCTGTTCTGGCCGATCAGGTCCGGGTGCTCATCCAGATTCTGGTAGTCGAATCCGTTCAGGACATTACGCACTTCCAGCTTCGCCAGGTCGATATCGATCAATAAATTCAGATGGTCGAGCGTGGCCGCCCGGAATTCCACTTCGACCACCATGGTGCACCCGTGCAATTTTTGGGCGGGTGCGAACACGGCCCCGCGAATGCTATGGGCGATCAAAATATGGTCTGAGATGGTCAGCGTAAACATTCGTTCCGGTCCTATTGTGGTCTGTCTCGGGGTCTCGATCCCGTGTTTGCGGTTAGCACCAATCGGATGCGCTAATAACCCCGGTCCCAATCGACCACGTTTTTCAGTGGCCGGCCCTCAAGCCAGGATCTCAGGTTCTCGCGGAACAACTCCATGCCGCCGTGCCGGTCTTCGTCGCAGGCGCCGGAGACGTGCGGCGTAATCAGGACGCGCGGATCGGACCAAAGCCGGTGCATCGGGGGGTGTTCGAATTCCCCCGTATAGACGTCGAGCGCGGCACCGCGCAGGTGATCGCTGGCCAACGCGTCCGCGAGCGCATCCTCATCGACGATCTCGCCCCTGGCGACGTTGACCAGGATGCTGTTCGGCTTCATTGCCGCGAACCGATCTGCGTTGAACAGGCGGTTGGTTTCCGGTGTCCATTGGCAGCAGATGGCGACCACGTCGGCACCGGGCAGGAACCGATCGAGGTCGGCGGCGCCGCCGATTTCGGAGAATCCGGCCGGACGTTCGCTCGTCGGGTGCCGGCGGGTGCCGACGACATGCATGCCGAGCGCGGAACATAAGCGACCAACCTGCATGCCGATGCCCCCGGCGCCGACAACGCAGACGGTCTTGCCGTCCAGCAGGATCGGCCGGTACGACCCCGCGCTGAACCCACCCTGTTCGCGATCCACGGCCGCTCGGTGCAGGCCCTTGGCGAAATGCAGGATGCCGGCCACCGCGTATTCAGCGATGGCCAGCCCGTTGGCCGACCCGCGGGATGTCGTGACGGTCACGTCGCTGCCCCACAGATCGCCGCGCAGCAGGTTGCTGGCGCCCGCCGGACGCTGATGGAACCACTTGAGGCGGGGCGCCCGCATCCTCAGGTCGAGCGGGAAGGGCCATCCGCCGATAATGATGTCCGCATCGGCCAGAAGCCGGTCCCGGTCCTCGCGATCACCCTGACCGTTGGCGTTCCGCGCGAGGTAGCGTTCGGCGGTGAAGGTCGGCCAGGTTTCGCGGTATTCGCCGTCGAACCAGCCGCCGGCGTCGGTCACCCTGACAGACGGATCGACCGCTTCGATCTTTGCGCGATCGTCGGATGAAAGGCGAGTCAGCGTCAGGATGTTTGGCATGGGGGCCTTCGCGGTACGGGCGAGGGCGCTACCGTAATGCAGGTTTACTGGCGGTCAAAGCCGGCCGGCGTTTGGTGGGATGTGCAACCCCCACCGTCATGGCCCGGCTCGTCCGGGCCACCTATGCCCTTGCGGTGCCGCGACAGTTGGCCCGGACGAGCCGGGCCATGACGAAAAGGGGAGGGCTGCTCAAGTCCCCAGCGGTGACCACGCCGGATCGGAGGCATCGGTCGGGGTTTCGACCGGCCGCTCGTTGAAACCGGTGATATCCACCGACACCAGACGCGACGAAAATCCGCGGCCGCGCGCATCCTGCGACCGTGTCTCACGCCAGAACATCAGCACGCGGCCGTTCGGCGCGAAGGTCGGACCCTCTACCAGCCAGCCCTCGGACAGGATCCGCTCGCCTGAACCATCCGGGTGCATAACGCCGATCGAGAAGTTGGACGTATCGCCGGCATACCGGGTGAACGCGATCAAATCGCCGCGCGGCGACCAAACCGGAGTCGCATAACGGCCATTGCCGAAACTGATCCGCTTGGCGCCGCTGCCGCCCGAACCCATGACATAAATCTGCTGGTCGCCACCGCGATCCGAGGCAAACGCGATTTGCGAGCCGTCCGGGCTGAAGCAGGGGCTGACGTCGATCGCGCCCGAATCGGTCAGTTTGCGGGGTGACCGGCTGCCGAGATCCACCGTGACGATGTCCGATCCGCCGCCGTTGGTCACCGCCATCACCACGCTGCCGCCGTCCGGGGCGAACCGGGGCGCGAAGGTCATGCCGTTGAAGTCGCCCAGCACGCTCTGGCGGCCGGAGGTCAGGTCGAACAGATAAACCCGGGGACGATTGTTGGCATAGCTCATGAACGCGATCTCGTCGCGCGCCGGATGGAAGCGCGGCGTCAGCACCAGCCAGGTTCCGTCGGTCAGCAAGCGGTTGTTTTCGCTATCCTGGTCCATGATCGCGAGGCGCTTGGTGCGCCGGTCGCGCGGGCCGGTAGCAGAGATATAGACGATGCGGGTGTCGAAGTAGCCTTTCTCACCCAGCAGCCGTTCGTAGATCACGTCCGCCATGATGTGGGCGATCCGGCGCCAGTTGGCCTGGGTGGTGGTGTAGGCGGTGCCCTGGATTTGCGTCTGCGGCAGGATGTCCCACAGGCGGAACTCGACGCGGACCTGACCGCCGCCGAGGATGGTGACGCTGCCTGTAACCAGGGCCTGGGCGCCGGTTACCTTCCAGTTCTGGAAGTTGGGCGCTGTGGAGGACGGGGCGCCGGCCTGGATGAACGCGGCCTGATTGATCAGCCGGAACAACCCGCTACGCGCGAGGTCGGCGGCGATGACCGCGCCAATGTCGTGACCAAGTTGCGCCGAGGCGCCATCGGGTCCGCCCAGATCGGGAACCGCAATGGGAATCGGTTCGGAGCGGGCGCGATTGACGTCGATCACCGCGGACTGGCCGTTGCCTCCGGCCGCCGGCGGAGCGACCGGTTGCGCAAAGACGGGGACCGGCGCCGCGGCGAGCAGGCCGGCGGCGCTGGCGATCAGGCCGCGACGGCCGACGGACGAATTCGGGATAAGGATCATGCCGTTGTCTTCCACATCTTGCGGTTCGCGCGCAACGCAGTTGGTTGCGGCGCGGCTGGAGTCAGGGTGGGGAGCGGGTCGTTTTCCCCGGCGTGCTGCGGCTGGCCGCCGATAATGGAGCGGATTTGGTGCGGGTTGCGAAAATCGGCATGTCTGGCCGGAGTTGACGGGCCGGTAGAAAAGCCAAGATTCATCACGGAGCGCGCGGAGAACCTCGGAGGTTCACGGAGCAGCCCGATTATGTCCGCGTACCACGCCATTTGGTGCGACAGCGTCGCGAAACAAGCGGGTCCGGCGAATGTCACACCAACTACCGGCGCTTGCGTCCCATCGTCACGGCCCGGACAAGCCAAGCCGTGACGGAAGTGGAATAGCCCCCGATTGTGCCTGCCGCGACGGCTTGCGCTGGACCGCTCGGAGCCCCTTCGCGGTTCCCGGTCTGCTCCGTGATGAGGGCGCGTTTTGTCGCGCCTCGTCGCCGGTCCCGCAACTCTAAGCCCCAATCGTGTTTGTGCCGGCGCCACGCTCATGGGCTAAACCGGAACGTCAGCACGTTAACCTTGCCCAGGACATTGTTCGGCAGTGGGAAATTGGAGCAGCGCGGATCCAGGACGGCTCGCCTCGCCCGTTCCGCAAAGGCGCGGAAACGCGGATCTTCCAATCGACCGATGTCGTCGCCCGCGACGTCCGCCTTGCGGGCGACGCCGCCGGAATCGGTTGTCACCGTCAATAACACCTGTTGCTTTTCGATGCCCAACGCCCCGGGATCCTTGGTCCAGCATTCCCGCACATGGTCGCCAATGGCGCCGCGCTGATCGGCGCTCAGTGCCGCGGTATCGCCCTGCGGATTACCGCCGCCATTCGGCGCGCCACCCGCCGTCGGGTTGGCCTTCGCTTTCGGCGGCTGGGTCTGTGCCTGCAACTGCCGCAGCTTCTCCAGCGTATTCTCCACCGAACTGCTGTTCGGCGCCGCATTTTTCGTCGGATTCGGCTGCGACGTTGTACTCGGTGGCGCCGGCGGCGGTGGCACCAGCGGCGGCGGCAGCGGCAAAGGCGGCTCCGGTTTCGCGGGCGGGGTCGGAGTCGGCGGTGTCGGCGGCGCGGGCGGCGGCGGGATGACGTCCGGCGCGGGCGTCGGCTCCGGCGGTGGCGTCTGCACGGGCGGTGTCGGAGACGGCGGTGCAGGCTCCTGATGCGTTTGCGGCGGCGGCGGCGGCGGAGGTGGCGGCGGTGGAGCGGACTCCTCGGGCACCGGCTTCGGCGGTGTGGTCACCGGTGGCGCGGGCGGCGCGGTTTCCTTCGACGGTGCCGGAACCTTGGCCGGTGTAGGGGCCAGCATGGAGGATTTGGCGGTGCCCTGAAACACCATCGCGACGGTGGTTTCCTCCGGCGGCTCTTCCTTCGGGGACATCGACGGCAGACCGACCAACAGGAACACCAGCACGCCGGCATGGAAAGCAGCCGACGCGATCAGGGCCTTGCGCATGCGCGGCGACATGCCGGAGCCTTGTCTGCCGAAGGTCTCACCGCCGCGGAGGTATTGCTGCAGCACCCGCCTTGTCACCCTTACTTGCGCGGCCCGGACGCGGGCTTGCCAACTGAGGCGGATGGCGCGGGACCAGCGGACGGCGAGCTGGTCTGTTCGGCCAGCAACGCGACCTTGGTGAAGCCGCCCTGTGTGATCGTCCCCATGACCTCCATGATCCGGCCGTAAGCGAGGTCCTTATCGCCGCGCACGAAGATGCGGCGATCGGCGTTGTTCTGCGAGATCGCCTGGAGCTTGGCGACAAGCTCGCCGACATCGACCGCCTGCTCCTGCAGAAAGATCGAACCGTCGGCCTTGATCGAGACCGTCAACGGCTCACTGTCGCTGTTCAGCGGCTGGGCATTCGTCTTCGGCAGATCGACCGACACGCCGGAGGTCATCAGCGGCGCCGTGACCATGAAGATGATCAGCAGCACCAGCATCACATCGACCATGGGCGTGACGTTGATTTCCGCCAGTGGCCGGTATCGGTTCCGGCCGCCGCGACCGCCGCTGCCCGTGGACATTGCCATCTTAAGGACGCTCCCCGCTTTGGGCCATGTTAAGAGCGCTCCTCGCTTTGGCGGGACAGGATCGCGCTGAATTCGCTACCGAAGTTTTCCATCCGGCCGGAGAATCGCGACAGGCTGTTGCTGATCTGGTTGTAGGCCAGCACGGCCGGGATCGCCGCGACAAGGCCGATCGCGGTGGCGAACAGCGCCTCCGCGATGCCCGGCGCCACGACCGCCAGGTTGGTATTGTGCATGGCGGCGATGGCCGCGAAGGAGTGCATGATGCCCCAGACCGTGCCGAACAGGCCGATGAACGGGGCGGTCGCGCCGACGCTCGCCAGGAAGATCATCCAGCGTTCAAGCCGGTCCATCTCCCGCTGCACCGTCACGTTGATGGCGCGATCGATCCGGGCGCCGACGCTGGTGTGCGAAATGTCTGCTCCCGCAACGCGATTGGACCGGCGCCATTCACCCATCGCCGCGCCGAAGACTGAGGCCATCGGGTGGTTGGGGTTGGTGCCCTCGCGATCGAACAGGTCGTCCAGGCTGCCGCCGGACCAGAACCGGTCTTCGAAGGCGTCGGCATCGCGATTGACCTTGCGAAGCGTTGACCACTTCTCGAACACCACCGCCCACACCCATACGCTGGCACCGAGCAGGCCGAGCATGACGAGTTTGACGACAATGTCGGCTTGCATGAACAGGCCCCACAGCGAGAGATCGCCGTTCGCCGTTCCCAGATTGACCGCATCCACTGCCCGATCCACTTTTTAGCCCCCTGTTTGGGTGTCGCCACCCGGGTCACAACTCATTTCGGCCCATCATTGGGCGGCGCGTCCCTGGACGGCCCAGACGGCCCATCGTCGGCACGCCGCATGCCAAGCATCGCCTCTCGCCACTCTGGCGGGATGCGGCCTGGTTTGTTGCCTCCGATCCGAACGCACGCGAGCTTTATGCGCAGCGTCGCGCAGACCCCGATGGGGCCGCGCACCGTCTGGCGCAATAGGACGGATGCTCCGCCCACGTCCAATGTTTCCGTCTCGACCACAACAAGATCGTCGAGCATGGCCGGGCGCACATAATCTATTTCGGCGCGATGCACCATGAACATCAGATTGAATCGTTCCACCATCTCCGCATGCGGGATTCCCGCGTCGCGCAAGGCTTCGGTGCGCGCCCGTTCGGCGTAGCGGAGGTAGTTGGCATGATAGACCACGCCGCCGGCATCCGTATCTTCATAATAGATACGGAAGGATGCCCGGTGGATGGATTGCGGGTTAGCAATCATTTAGGTGGCTCGACGCGGGTGAGGTAGCGCGGTTTTGCCCATGCGTCATGACCGGGCTTGGCCCGGTCACCCTCGACTTTGGTTGGCGCGGCACAGGAAGTCGTGGGTGGCCGGGCCAAGCCCGGCCATGACACATCATTGAAATCCCGCCATGAAACATCATCCAGGTCCGGTTGTGACCCAACTACGCATGACAGTGTCCGCGTCATTCGTCCCGCCCCAGTACGTCCAGCAACGGCGCCTCCGGGAACGGCACCGCCGAACGGGGCGGCTTTAGCTGTAGGTGCTTCCAGCCTGGTTCCCCCAGCATCCGGCCTCGGCTGGTGCGCAGGATCAGGCCTTCCTGGATCAGGTATGGCTCCACCACATCCTCGAGCGTATCGCGCGCCTCCGCCAGGGCGGCAGCGAGCGTCTCGACACCCACCGGTCCCCCGGCGTGATGTTCCGCGATTCGCCGCAGATAGCGCCGGTCCATCGAATCCAGGCCCAGATGATCGACCTCTAATCGGGTCAGCGCGGCATCGGCCACGTGCTTGTCCACCGGAGTGTTACCTTGCACCAGTGCGATATCCCGCACCCGGCGCAGCAGGCGGCCGGCGATGCGGGGGGTGCCGCGAGACCGGCGGGCGATCTCGATGGCGCCCTCGTCCGTCAGGGCAAGACCCAGCAAGCGGGCGCCTCGGACGATAATCTGGCGGAGTTCCTCGGCCGTATAGAAAATCAGCCGCAACGGGATGCCGAACCGGTCGCGCAGCGGTGTCGCCAGCAACCCTGCGCGGGTGGTCGCTCCAACCAACGTGAACGGCGGCAGATCGATCCGCACGCTACGAGCGGCGGGTCCCTCGCCGATGATCAGATCGAGTTGAAAATCTTCCATCGCGGGGTACAGGACTTCCTCGATCGCGGGCTGCAAGCGATGGATTTCGTCGATGAATAAGACATCTCGCGGCTGAAGGTTTGTCAGAATCGCGGCAAGATCGCCGGCCTTGGCGATGACGGGGCCAGAGGTCGCGCGGAATCCGACCCCAAGTTCCCGCGCCACGATCTGCGCCAGGGTGGTTTTGCCGAGTCCCGGTGGCCCGTGCAGCAGCACATGGTCCAGCGATTCACCACGTGATTTGGCGGCCTGGATGAAGATCGCGAGATTTTCCCGCGACGCCTTCTGGCCGGTGAAGTCGGCCAGCGTTTGCGGGCGCAACGACGCCTCGGCGGCGTCTTCCGGTTGGCGGTCAGCGGAAACCGGGCGGTCTTCGGGGTCGATCATCCGGCGGACCTTTGCGCCAGTTCCTTCAGGCTGTCACGGATCAACGCGTCCAGGGTCGCCTTGTCTCCCAACCGGTCCAGCACCCTGGCGACGGTCTGCTGCGCCTCCGGCCGGCGGTATCCCAGGTTGACCAAGGCCGACAACGCATCGTCGGCCGGCGTCGCGGCGGCGATGGGTGTATAAGAAACGCCGGACGCCGAGGTCGGCATCGCTCCGGTTTTGTCCTTCAACTCGGTCAGCAGACGGATCGCCAGACGCGGCCCGACCCCCTGCGCGCGGGTCAGGCTGGCCTTATCCCCGGCGGCGATGGCCCCGATCAGGTCGCGCGGCGACATCGCCGACAGGATGCCCAGGGCGACCTTGCCGCCGACTCCCTGCACTGTCGTCAGCAGCCGGAACCAGTCGCGCTCCGCCGAATCGGCGAAACCATACAGGACGATGGCGTCCTCGCGGACATGCGTTTCGACCAGCACCTTGGCCACGGCGGGCGCCTGCGGCAGGGCGGACAGGGTGCGCGACGACGCCTGCACCAGATAGCCGACGCCACCCACGTCGATGACGCAAGTACCGTCGGAGAGTGAGTCCACTCGCCCGGTGAGTTGGGCAATCATGCGAGGTCCGATCCTGCCCGGAGGGCGTTGGGGAAGCGCCGCGAATCGGGCGGTGAGGGATCATACTCCAAACACAGGCGGAGTGTGGAAACGCGATGCTGACCGAGATATATGCAGCGTCTTCGGCACCCACGACTTCACCGGCGCCGCGGAACGCCTTGCCGCTGAGGTGTTATCTCCGGATAGGACCGGCGGATATCATATAGGCGCTCAGACGTCTTCAACATGCCGGTGTCGGTCATCTGGCGATGCAAGGCGACCAACTGCCGGAATGATCCAGGTCAACGCGATCAAGGTCAGGTTGTGGCAACGTCGAACTGCGTCAGCTTCCATCGCTCCGTATAATTGACTAAAGGATGTCCGTGGCCACTCCATCATCCGCCGAACATCGCCGTCCAGCCAGAACGCTGCACCGCTTCGCCAACCCCGGGCAGTTCCTTCGACTGTCCGGTAAAATCACGCCGTGGCTGTTCTGGATCGGCGGCCTCGTGACCGTTTGCAGTCTCTCATGGGGTTTGTTTTTCGCGCCTGACGACTGGCAGCAGGGCGATACGGTTCGCATCATGTACGTGCATGTGCCGTTCGCCTGGCTGGCTTCCGCGGGCTATTTCGCACTTGCCGTATGCAGTTTTTCCTCGTTGATCTGGCGGCACCCGCTCGCTGACCTTGCGGCGGTTGAGATCGGTCCGGTCGGTGCCGGGTTCACCGCCGTTTGCCTTGCGACCGGCAGTTTGTGGGGCAAACCCACCTGGGGCGCATGGTGGGTGTGGGACGCGCGGCTCACCTCGGTTTTTGTGCTTCTCTTGCTGTACCTGGGGCATATCGCGCTGGTGCGTGCTTTCGATGACCCGACGCGCGGTTACCGGGCCGGAGCCATTCTAGCATTGGTCGGTGTGATCAACCTGCCGATCATAAAATTCAGCGTCGAGTGGTGGAATACCCTGCACCAACCGGCCTCCATCGGTCTGACCGGCGCGCCAACCATCGCGGCCAGTATGCTTTGGCCTCTGTTGGGCTCCGCCATCGGGTTCACCCTGTTGTTTGCCGCGATTACAATCACTCGCACACAGGCCGCGGTGATGGAGCAGCGGATACGCTCTTTGCTGATGGCAAAGGCCTCATCCATGAGTGGTGAGGAGAGCGTGTCGTGACCCATCTTCCGTATATCGTCGCGGCGTATGCCCTCGCGATTGGCCTGCCTTTGGCCTTTTCGATCGAGGCGCTGGTGCGGGTGCGGTCGGCCAAACGCCGCTTGCAAGCGATCGACGTTCGCCGCGATCGGGGACGCGTATGACCCGCAAGAAGCGCCGGCTGCTGATTTTTCTGGCCTGCGGAATCGGCCTGGCATCGGCAACCGCGCTGGTTCTGTCGGCCTTTAATGACAATCTTGTGTTTTTCGTATCGCCTTCCGACCTGGTGAAAACGGCTTCTGCCAAGACCCCCGGCCGGGACGTGCGTCTGGGTGGTTTAGTGGAGCGTGGAACGGTCGAAAAATCGTCCGAGGGTGGACTGGCCGGAGTTCGCTTCAGCGTCACCGACGGCAGCGCCACTGTGCCAGTCGAGTATAAAGGCATTCTTCCCGACCTTTTTCGTGAGGGCCAAGGTGTTGTGATCCTCGGTCACCAGCAGGCGGACGGCGTTTTTCGGGCTTCGGAGGTGCTGGCTAAGCACGATGAGACTTATATGCCCAAGGAAGTCGCGGATGCGCTGAAGAAATCCGGACGGTGGAATCCGGCCGACGGGCCACCGCCACCGGCTTCAACCTGGACGCAATCAGCGAAACAAACCCGGTAATACCGACGTCGCTGCGCGACTGCCCCCGGGCGATGCTGGCGTTCTACCGGCCCCGCCGTGGGAACCGGATCATCGACCCGGATGCCTCATCCCACAGTGTGAAGCTCGGTGCTCGCAGCGCCTGCCACAGCGTCAACCCCGTCACGTTGGCAGCGAACAAAGGCTCCGACCGGTGGGCGGCCTGCAACCGATAGTTCGGCACCCGAGGCGCCAGATGATGCACATGGTGAAAGCCGATATTGCCGGTGAACCATTGCAGCACCTTCGGCAGCCGCAGCCAGGACGTCCCATGGATAGCCGCTCCGGCCGGAGTCCAATCGGTTTGACGTGACCACAGCGACTCCTCGAACCGGTGCTGCACCGAGAACAGCCACACGCCGATGATCGAGGCCAGGGCGACCACGGGCAACTGAACCAGCAGCACGGGCAACCATCCCAGCAGCAATGCCATCGTCAGCAGAACCGCGCCGATCGCGGCGTTGGTCAGCCACACGCTCAGCCGTTCCTTGCGCCAGCCCTTGGGGGTGTCGAACGGCACACGATAGACCAGAAGGAACACCACCGGCGGCAGCAGCAGCTGCGACACCAGCGGATGCAACGCCGCGCGGTACAGCCACTGGCGGAACGGCGACAGCGCCTCGTATTCCTTCAGCGTGATGCAGCCGGAGTAGATGTCGCCGCCGGTCGGACGCTTATCCAGATTGTTCCAAACCGCATGGTGGTTGGCGTGATGCCGCCGCCAGAACGGATATGGCGTGAATGTGGTCAGGCTGCACAGCCAGCCCACCAGTTCGTTCGCCCACTTGGACCGGAAATACGCCCCGTGCCCGCAATCGTGCTGAATGATGAACAGCCGCACAACGAAGCCCGCTGTCGGTATGGCGAGCGCCACGGTCAACCAGACGCTGATGTGATAATACGCATAATACATGGCCGCGACCAGCGACAGATAAGGCGCCACGGTGACGCCCAGTTGCGTCAGGCTGCGGCGAACCGAAGGTGATCCAAACGGAGCAAGGCTGGCGAGCATCGTGCGGCGGTCGAACGTTACCTCGGCATCCCGAGGAACTGACGGAACAGGGTCCATGAAGGTCTTTTCGTATGGCCGGAGGTTGGCGGCGCCCGGATGTGGGCAGCTTCGCCTTTGTCACGTTCACACGGACGTGTACCTTAAATCACGAGACCGGAACAGGAATCAAATGACGAATTTCAGAGCGGTTTCACGAGTCGTGCCGAGAATCCCGCGAACGTCAAATAACCGCCCAGAATCAACGGAATCGCCGCCCACGCCAGATAATAATCCGCGTAATGAGACGCCAGAACCGCCGTAGTCCATCCGGACGCCGGAACGATCACCAGAGCCGCGCCCTTAATCAGCAGCAGCCACCCCAAAACCGTTACAATGACCGCGACAGCACTGCCGCGCCACACATTGTGAGCCAGCACAATGGCCAGGCCGGCAGTGGCGGTGGCCAGCCCCGACATCAGCAGCAAGGCCGGATCATGAACCATTTGGTCAGCCATGGCGACCATCAGCGTTCCCTGTGTGCATTCCCCGGTCCCCATGATCAGCATGAACAGACCCAGCAGACGGCCAAGATAAGCGGTGCGCGGCGACATGATCGGTTCCTGACATCGGGGCACCCTGCCAACGGCATTCGGGCGGCCCGGAGATTGCTATAGATCGTGCTCCAGGGGCCGTTTGGTAACCCCTCGTTAACTTTTCCCTGTCATCCTGCCACTTTCAGCGAAGGCGACGACATGGCATCCCCAAACCATCTCGCGGAGGCATTGCGGCTGCTGTCCGCCGGCGCGTGGCTTCAGGCCGAAACCGTGGCACGTGTGGCTTTGGCCGCCGATCCAGCGGACCCATACGCAGCGCTGTTGGTGGGACTGGCCGTGGCCGCAATGGGGGAGGCCGTGCGCGCCGCACCCATCCTGACCCTGGCCGCCGCATCGGCACCGAACGCGGACCACCCTTGCCTCGACCTGGCCAGTCTGAAACCGCCGCTGCCCCGCCTCCTGGTGGTCCGGCAGTTTCGCGCGTGTCTGAAACTGACTCCCGGAGATGATCGCCTGCGTCTCGGATTTGCCGGGTTCCTGCTGGACATTGACCAGCCGGCAGAAGCCGAACAGGTCCTGACCGATGCACTGGAGACAGCCGCGTGCCATCACCTGCGCGGCATGGCACGGGCGGAGCAGGACCAGTTTCCGGCTTCCATCGCCAGCTTCGAACGCGCTGTGGCACTCAACCCGGAGGCAGCGGCAAGCTGGTCCAACCTTGGCATGGTGCTAAAAGTCGAGGGCCGGTTCAGCACCGCCATCGCGGCGCACGACCGGGCGGTGGCGCTGGAACCCGGCAACAAGCGGTTCCGCGTCAATCGCGCCGTCGCGTTGCTGAAGGCCGGACAGTGGGAATCGGCCTGGCGCGATTATGAGGCCAGGCTGGCGTTGACCGGCGCGTCGGCCGTCGCCCCTGATCGGCTGATGCCAACGCTCCGTCCCAGCGATGGCCTGGAGGGACTGACGATCCTGGCGCTGCACGAAGACGGCTACGGCGATACACTGCAATTCCTGCGCTATTTGCCACTGATCGCTGAACGGGGCGCTCGGGTCGTCGCTTGGGTGCCCGATCCGCTGGCCCGCCTGATGCGGACCGTGCCGGGCGTGGCCGAGGTCGTGACGGATCGGCGACGTGTGCCCGCCCATGATTTCGTCTGCCCGATGTTCAGCCTGCCGCGCGTGTTCGGCACCACGCCGGAAACGATCCCGCCGGTGCCGGAGTTGACGGCCGACGTCTTGCTTCAACACCGGTGGGCTGAACGCTTACCAGCGGGAGGGCTGCGTGCCGGGCTGGTTTGGGCCGGGCAGGCGAGGCCGGCGCTGCCCGGGTTCGGGACGCTGGATCGGCGGCGCAGCACCGGGTTGGCCGCGTTCGCGCCGTTGTTCGACGTTCCGGGAGTGACCTTCGTCAGTCTCCAGGCGGGTCCGGCGGCGCGGCAGGTGCGGCCGGCCGGGTGCGCGTTGACTGATCCGATGCCGGATGTGACAGATTTTGCCGACACTGCCGCCATTATTGCGGGTTTGGACGTGGTGGTCAGTGTCGATACCTCGGTGGTGCACCTGGCGGGGCTGATGGGCAAGCCGGTGTTCCTGCTGGATCGGTATGATGGCTGTTGGCGTTGGCTCAGTGCCCGCAAGGACAGTCCGTGGTATCCGGATCTGACGATTTTCCGGCAGGAACAGCCCGGCGACTGGGCCGGCGTTATGGCCGAGGTGGCGAGATCTCTGCATGCCATGGCACTTTGCCACGGCTTCGGTGGGTTTCGGCCCTCCGGCGTGCGGGGACGTGCGTTCGTCGCTTGACCCCCGAGCCGATAGCCTGGACACAGTCGGCGGAATGCCGGTCGTTTAGTCGTGGGCCGGTGCCTGGCTCGTCACGGCGAGGTGCTGCGATCGTCACGGTGAGGCGAAGTTATCGTTTTTGGTGAGGCGAAGTCATCGTCTTTGGCCCGGCTCGTCCGGGCCACCTGTCGCGGCACAGTTGGTATGGTGGTAGTTCGGAGCATCTCAACCACCAGGTGGATTGAAATACAGGCCGGCCAATCCCGGCCCCGTTGAATGGATCGATCGATGAAACGCTTACTGCGGACCTTGAACGGAGAGGCGGTGTGGCCGCCACCAGTGTGGTTGATGCGTCAGGCCGGGCGCTACCTTCCGGAATACCGCGCGGTGCGCGCCGGGGTGAAAGACTTCGTCGCTCTGTGCACGACTCCCGAACTGGCCGCCGAGGTCACCTTGCAGCCGATCCGCCGGTATGGCTTCGATGCCGCCATTCTGTTCAGCGATATTCTAATTCTGCCATGGGCTTTAGGGCACGGGTTGGAGTTCAAGGAAGGCGAAGGTCCGGTGCTGCCGCGCCTGCGCGATGAAGCGGGCGTCGCCGCTCTGGACCCCGCCCGGGTTGCGGAGCGCGTGGCGCCGGTGATGGAAACAGTGCGGCTGGTGCGCGCCGGACTCGTGTCCGAAGGGTTCGCGGACACCACGTTGATCGGGTTCGCCGGCGCGCCATTCACGGTCGCCTGCTACATGGTTGAGGGCGGCGGGTCCAAAGACTTCGCCGCTGTTCGCGGCATGGCGTACGCTCAACCGGCATTGTTTCAGCGGCTGATGGATGTCCTGACCGAGGCGACGATCGAATACCTGTCCGCGCAGGTGGTGGCTGGGGCCGAGGTCCTGATGCTTTTCGACTCCTGGGCCGGGGTGTTGTCGCCGTCCTTGTTCCGCACCCATTGCGTGGCCCCGGCGACAAGGATTGTCGCGGCGATCCGGCAACGGCATCCCGGCGTGCCGATCATCGGCTTCCCCAGATTGGCCGGGATGATGGCGCGGGAATACGCCGCAACCGGCGTCAATGGCATCGGCGTCGATACCGGCAGCGACATCGCGTCCGTGGCGGCTTTGGTGCCGCAACACATTGCTGTGCAGGGCAACCTCGATCCGCTGGCGCTGGTCGCAGGCGGGGCGGCCATGGCGAACGAAACCCGCCCCATCCTGGACGCGATGCGCGGCCGGCCGTTTATCTTCAACCTCGGGCACGGGATCGTGCCCCAAACGCCGCCGGAGCATGTGGCGGCGCTGCTGGAGTTGGTGCGTGCGGGTTAGCGATCACGGTGAAGCGGGTCACACCGTAACGGTATCGGCCGATTCCGCTGCTGGTGTCGGGGATGTCGTCTCGATACCGACGGGCCGCCGCAAAGTGGCAATCATCCTGTTCAACCTGGGTGGCCCGGACAGTCCGGAATCGATCAAACCGTTCCTGCTGAACCTGTTCCGCGACCCTGCCATCCTGCGGGTGCCGTTCTTCGTGCGTCCCTTCCTTGCGCGAACCATAGCCAACGCCCGCCTCGCGCCCGCCACCGAGAACTATGCTCTCCTCGGTGGCAAGTCCCCCCTGCTTGGTTTGACACAGGAACAAGCCGCCGCCTTGGAGGCGGCGCTGCCGGATGTCGAGGCCCGGTGTTTCATTGCCATGCGCTACTGGCACCCGTTCAGCCTGGAAGCCGCCCGCGCGGTGAAAGCCTGGGGACCGGACGACGTCGTGCTGCTGCCACTGTATCCTCAGTTCTCGACCACAACGACCGGCAGTTCCCTCACCGCATGGCGCGATGCCGCCGTTCGGGTCGGGCTGGCAGCCGCTACCACGACCGTGTGCTGCTATCCGATCGATCCCGCCTATGCGGCGGCGACCGCGGCGCGGGTCAAGGTCGAGTATGACAGTGCGCGGGCCACTTTGGATCCGGCGGTGCCGTTGCGGGTGCTGTTTTCCGCCCATGGATTGCCGGAAATTATCATCCAGCGTGGTGATCCGTATCAGTGGCAGATCGAACGCACCGTGGCCGCGGTGCTGGCGGCCTGGGGCGCGGAAATCGATTACACCGTCTGCTACCAATCCCGTGCGACACCGCAGAAATGGATCGGTCCCAGTACCGACGAGGAGGTCGAGCGCGCCGCGCACGACAGAACGGCCGTCCTGGTCGTGCCGATCGCCTTCGTGTCGGAACACACCGAGACGCTGGTGGAACTGGACGTGGAATACCGCGACCTCGCGGCGAAACTGGGCGTGCCGGGGTATTTCCGGGTGCCGACACAAAACGCGGATCCCGGGTTCATTGCGTCGTTGGCCGGCCAGGTCACGCGTGCGATCGGTCGAGGCCCCGGATTGTGTAGCAGCGCGGGCGGCCGGATGTGCCGGCTCGAGCACACCGGATGCCCATCCAGGGGGCTGTAATACAATCACGATCCGCCCGCGTTGGGTCAAACCGGCGCGGCGCTCACCATTGCCCCGGGTGCTGTAATCGCGAAGGCTTTCGTCAGAGGCATCCGGTGCACACCGCATAGCTTTCCGAAATGTTGAAACTACGTTGAAAACGCGCCCGTCCGATTATATCAACTTTGTGTAACTTCCATTATGTAACATCCAGCCAAAATGGCTTACCTCTTAAGGAGGTGACCATGCGTATGTATGAACGTCCCAACCGGCTGCAATTGCCAGCAGGGGTGGTGTTCACGGGAGTCATCCTGGCGTTGGCCGGTGCTATCGTTGCTTGTTCCCTGCTGGCAGGGGCAGTGTGAGATGGCAGAGACATCCCATTCCATTACGTCTCCAGCACCAGCAGTCCATACCCGGTCGTAAACGGTGCGGTGTAATTTCTGTGCACACGCCTGACCGTTCCGCCGAGGGCGCCCCGCATCGCCAGCCACATGATCATCTCGACGCCTTCGGTGCCGCCGCGTTCCATGTAGTCCTGGATCGACAGTTCTGACAGTCCAGCCGGATCGGTTTCCAGGCGGTCCATGAATTCATTGTCCCAGGCTTCATTATGCCGGCCAAAGCTTTCGCCATGTAGTTGATGCGTCAGCCCGCCAGTGCCGAATACGACGATGCGCTTGTCTTTGGGATAGGTTTCGATTGCGTGCCGCAAGGCCGATCCGAGCCGGTAGAGACGCCGAGCGGTTGGAATCGGATGCTGGATGACATTGACTGCCAGCGGAACGACCGGCACTTTCCAGTCGGTATCCGTCAGTAATGGAAGAAACGACAGTACGCCGTGATCCAGTGTCATCTCCTGGCAAATCGTCGGATCGAACTCGTCGGAAACCAGAGAACGGGCCAGGTGCCAGGCGAATTCCGGATCGCCGGGCAGGTCAGGGAGGGGGCGCTTGCCCCAACCTTCGTCCGCCTGAGCATGCACCGCGCCGACGCCCAGCGCGAAAGTTGGATAGGTATCGAAGAAGAACTGGTTCACGTGATCGTTGTAAACGATCAGGAACAAATCCGGCCTGATGTCGTCAAGCCACTTTCGGGCCGGAATGTAGCCGTTGAACAGCGGCGCCCAGGATGGCTCCTGCTGTTGCCCCTTGTCCCAGGCAACCCCAATGGTGGGGGCGTGAGAGGTGCCGATGCCGCCGACAATTGTTGCCATGTCAGTGTGCCTTTTTTGCCTGGTATTCAGCCACGGTCATGCCACCGGTCGCGGCACCGATCTCCGGCAGCGGGTGGCCGGTCGCGGCACCGATTTTCAGCAGCAGGTAGATGCTGGCGCCATACTCCATCATCGCTTTCCAGTCGCGGCGGCGCACGAGTTCGATTTCGTGGTCGGAGCATCCCATGGCCCGCATGTAGCCGGCTTCGTCGGCCAGAAATTGGGCGCGCGTTTCGGCCGATCGAAGCGAGTTGGCCATTTTGTTGAGATGGTAGCTGTGCGCCGAACGCTCACCGGTGAACACGTAGGCGCCGGCAATCATGTCGTCCAAGGCGGCCTCCCTGATTGATCTTGATGAATTTGTATCGCGGTCCTGACTGAACTGCAAACGGCAGGGCGGCTATAGGCCTGTTCGGGCTCGGCGGTGCCGCCGCCCAACCGCGGCAGGTTGTCATGACGCATTCGTGATGGCGGGGATGGCATTACAGACTCGCTCGCGCTGTCATCATCTTTTAACTCCTTGCCGTGGGTCGAACCGCTAGATGCCGATAGCAGCAAATCCATAGGAAGCGTCGGTTGCTGTCGAGCCGGCCAAAATTACGGGAGATAATTGAACGATGAATCAAGGCGCACTCGCTCGGAGCGTCACGGACTGGCAGCGGGCACCCAAGGACGGGTCGCTGATCAACATCGAATTTCCGAATGGTGAGGTCACCCGAGCACGATATGATGTTTTTCAGAAGCAATGGGCGCTGCCACGTCAGGACGGCAGCCTCGTGTGTATGCAGACCGTCCGAAATGACCTGCCGCTGGATTGGTGGCCATCGTTTTGATGGCCTGTAACGGCCCGGACGCGTGATGGTCTCAATTTGAAACCATCACGCTGTGGTCTATAATTTTACTTCACTCCAAGCGCTTCCAACCCCGCTTTGGCGGTTACCGCATCCTGCGTGAAGATGCCGCCGCTGGCGCCGATCGCGCCGATCAGCTTGCCGTCGATCACAATCGGGAAGCCACCTTCGCTCGCCACCCCGCCGTTCAGAGCCAACAGGCTGAGCGTGGACGGCGAACCGCCGTTGACCCCGGTCTGAAATGCGCCGGAGGGACGGCGGAACAAAGCTGCCGTACGGGCCTTGGCCTGGGAAATCGGGATCGAGGCATATTGCGTGCCGTCCATCGTTGCATGGGCAACGAGATTCCCGGCCGGATCGACGACGGAAATCGACATCTTCCAGTTATGCTTCTTGGCCTCGGCGGCAGCGGCCTGAATGGCTTTGTGCGCGGCATCCATGCTGATCGGTGTGCCGTAAGGAATATCGAATGGCATCACCTCGGGAACCGGGGCAGGCGCGGCGGAGGGTGCCGGGGTCTGGGCGTGAGCCAGGGGCGAAAAGGCGACAAGCGCGGCGATCATCGCGGCGGTGAAACGCATCGTGGGTTTCCTCCAGTTGCACGCCGCTTTGGTGCGGCTGTGTTCTGAGTAGGTCCGAAATGGTTGGCTCGCAAGCCACCCGCCGGGCCGAAACCTTGACCAAAGGGCTGCACGGGTTTCCCATAATGGCCAGGAAGAACACAGTCGGGAGCAAACCATGCATGATACGGTGATCCGAGGCGGCACTATCGTTGATGGTACCGGACAACCATCCTTTACCGGTGACGTCGCGCTGGAAGACGGCAAGATCGTTCAGGTCGGCGGCAAAGCCGGCCCGGGCAAACGCGAGGTCGATGCCAACGGCCTACTCGTTACGCCGGGCTGGGTCGATGTGCACACCCATTACGACGGACAGGCGACCTGGGATTCGGAACTTGCGCCATCATCGTGGCACGGGGTGACCACCGTCCTGTTCGGCAATTGCGGCGTCGGTTTCGCGCCGGTGCGCAACGAGGATCATTCCGGTCTGATCGGCATGATGGAATCGATCGAGGAAATCCCCGGCATCGCCCTGGCCGACGGCCTGAAGTGGAACTGGGAGACGTTTCCCCAGTATCTCGACGCGCTGGAGCAAATGCCGCGCGCCATCGATGTCGCCGCGCAAATCCCGCACCATCCGTTGCGCGTCTATGTCATGGGCGAACGCGCGATCAATCGCGAACCGGCCACTGCCGACGACATCGCCACGATGCGCGACGCGGTCCGCACCGGCCTGCAAGCCGGCGCCTTCGGGTTTACGACGTCCCGCACCAATTCCCATAAGACGCCAACCGGCGAGATGGTCCCCGGGCGCTATTCCGAAGTCGATGAGCTGCTCGGTATCGGCTCCGCCTTCAAGGGCCTGAAACACGGTGCCTTCGGTGTGAACAGCGACTTCGACGACGAAACCGAAGAGCTGAAATGGATGACCAAGTTCGGCCAGGACACCGGCCGTCCGGTGTGGTTCCTGCTGACCGACCGCCCGACCGACGCAGTGCGTTGGAAGCGGCTGATGGACGGCGTTCACAAGGCGCGTGCGGAAGGCGCCATGGTCACGGCCCAGATCGCCGGCCGTCCGGTCGGCGTCATGTTGGGGATTGATACGGCGCTGAATCCTTTCTCCATTCGTCCCAGTTATCAGGCGTTGCTGTTGCTGCCGGTGGCGGAACGGATCAAGCGGATGCAGGACCCCGCCATGCGGGCGCAGATCCTGTCGGAAGCGCCATCGCCGGCGTTGCTGAACCGCCTGTCGCAGTTCCGCCAGCATATCGTGACGCGCTGGAATCGGATGTTCCCGATGGGCGACCCACCGAACTATGAGCCGGAGGAGCGCGACAGCATTGCCGCGATGGCGCAACGGTCGAACCATTCGCCGGATGAGGTCGCCTATGATTACCTTGCCGGCGGAGCGGAACGATTCCTGTTTTTCCCAATCGTCGGCTACAACGATGATAATTTGGATATCATCCATACCATGCTGATGGACGATGCTACGATCCTGGGGCTGTCGGATGGTGGCGCTCATTGCTCCTCCATCATCGATGCCAGCGTGCCGAGTTGGATGCTGATCCACTGGGCGAGAGATCGTTCGCGCGGGCCGAAGCTGCCGCTGGAAATGATGGTCAAACGTCAAACCAGCGAAACGGCGGATTTTTTCGGCTTTCACGATCGCGGACGATTGGCTGTCGGGAAAAAGGCGGACGTTAACGTGATCGACTACGCGGCCCTGCGTCTCCATATCCCGGAGGTCCGTTACGACCTGCCGATGAATGGACGCCGGCTGGTGCAGCGGGTTGACGGATACCGGAACACGTTTATGTCCGGTGTCTGCACGTTCGAGAACGGCGTCTATACAGGCGCCACGCCGGGCCGGCTGGTGCGTGCCCGCGGCGTTTAAGCTATAGGACTGACAACCGGGGCGGTACTTTCGGGTGCCGCCCGTTTTTTTGACGAAACGCAGGAGACGAGAGATGGAAAAACGCAGATTAGGTCAATCATCGTTGCAGGTTTCGCCGATTACGTTCGGCTGCAACGTGTTCGGTTGGACGGCGGATGAGAAGATGTCTTTCGCCCTGCTGGATGCCTGGGTCGATGCCGGGTTTAACTTCCTCGATACGGCCGACGTGTATTCCCGCTGGCACCCTGGCAACACGGGCGGTGATTCCGAACTGATCATGGGCAAGTGGCTGAAGGCCCGCGGCAACCGTGACAAGATCGTGCTGGCGACGAAGCTTGGGATCGAAATGGGGCCGGGCAAGAAAGGCCTGTCCCGCGCGTATATGCAAACGGCGGTCGAGGATTCGTTGCGCCGGCTACAGACCGATTACATCGATCTGTACCAGTCGCATCGTGACGATCCGGAAACGCCGATCGAGGAGACGTTGTCCGCCTATGCTGACCTGATCAAGCAGGGCAAGGTCCGCGAAATCGGGGCGTCGAATTTCTCGGCCGATCGGCTGGCGGAATCGCTGAAGATCAGCACCGAGAAAGGCCTGCCGCGCTACCAAAGCCTACAGCCGCAATACAGCCTTGTGGAGCGGGCCGACTTCGAAGGCCCGTTGGAAGATCTGTGCCTGGCCGAGAAGATCGGTGTCATCGGGTATTACTCGCTGGCCAGTGGATTTCTGACCGGCAAGTATAAATCCCGCGCTGATATGGAAGGCCGAATTCGTGGCCCTCGCGTCGAGAAATACCTCAACGATTACGGTTTTGGCGTCATCAAGGCGTTGGACGAAGTGGCCGCTCGGTATGATGCCAAGCCGGGGCAAATCGCGCTGGCATGGCTGATTGCTCGCCCGAGCGTCACGGCGCCGATCGCGAGTGCGACGAACCTGGAGCAGTTGGCGGAGTTGATCGAAGCGGCCGAAATCGAGCTGGACGCAGACTCGATCGCCAAGATCGATGCGGCCAGCAAGCCTCGGTAAACGGTCAGAGCAGCCTCCTTCGCACTCAACCCGTCATGGCCCGGCTCGTCCGGGCCACCTTTGCCAGAACAATGCCGCCACAGGTGGCCCGGACAAGCCGGGCCATGACGAAATGGATCGTTTGGCGGCTTTCGGGGAGCCCCTTACACTCCCGCGCTCGGCCGAGCGGCCATCCGTTCATACCACGCAGCCAAGTTGGTATTCGCCGGATCCAGCGGCTGCCGCACGGCCGCCGCGAATTGCAGGAACGCGAACAGGAAGATGTCCGCCAACGAAAACCGGTCGCCACAGACAAACTGCCGTCCTGCCATCTGCCCATCCAGCCATGCCAACTTCTCCTTCGCCATGGCTTTCAGATCGTCCGCCGCCTGCGGGATGCAGCGCATTCGCGTGGAGAACATCTTCAGCCCCTCGGCATAGCGGAAACCGGCCGTCATCGGCTCGACAATCCCCAGGTCGATCCGGCGGGTCCACATGCGGGTTTCAGCGCGTTCCTGTGGCGTGGCACCGATCAGGCTCGCCCCTGCGGGCGCGGTTTCATCCAGGTATTCGCAGATCGCGGTGATCTCGCTGAGGATGCTGCCGTCGGCCAGTTGCAGCGACGGCAATCCGCCGGTCGGGTTTTTCGCCAGGTATTCCGCCTGGCGGTTTTCGCCGCCGCGCAGATCGACGGTTTGCACCGGAATGCCGGTAAGTCGGCGTTCCGCGATGAACATCCGAACGACTTTCGGATTTGGCCCGACTGAATCGAACAGCAGCATTGGTTGATTTCCCCCTTCGATGGACGGCCCGTAAAGCCGGTGAAACGATGCTGGCCGGACCCTGCGGCCGTCAAGCCCGGGCGAAAGCCGATTTTACTTTACGTCGTCCCGCGACCAGCACAATGTTAGCGCACAACACGACGGCCAGAGCTAATCCGGCCGCACCAGGGAGACTAAGCCATGAAACCAACACGCGTCATCTCGCGCCGTTCGGTACTGGCCGGTTCCGCCGGCCTTCTTGCCGCCCCAGCTCTGATTGGACGCGCCGCCGCTGCCACGCGCGGCGTCACGGATACCGAGATCATCGTCGGTCAAATGAGCGATCTGTCCGGTGTCACGGCCGTGCAGGGCGTCAACAACACCAATGCGATGCGGTTGGTGTTCGACGAGGTCAACGCAGCCGGTGGCATCCATGGCCGCAAGATCCGCTTCATCGTCGAGGACAACGAATACATTGTCCCCAAAGCGGTGCAGGCGATGAACAAACTATTAAATCGCGACAACATCTTCTTTGCGATCGGCAATGGCGGCACCCCGCACAACGACGCCGTCATGCCGTCAATGTTTGAGAAGAACGTACCCAACGTTTTTCCCCTGACCTGTGCCCGGTCTATGTACGAACCGTTTAATCGTTTAAAATTCGGACAATTTTCTTCGTACTACGATCAGATGCGCGCCGCCGTGAAGTATTTCGTCGAGCAGCGCGGTAAGAAGGTGGTCGGGGTCATGTACCAGGACACCGATTTCGGCCGCGATGTGCAGGCGGGTGTCGTGGCGCAGCTTCAGGCGATGGGTCTGAAACTGGCGGCGGAGACGGCTCATCGGCCCACCGATACCGACTTTAACGCAGGGCTGGCGAAGCAGAAAGATGCCGGCTGCGACCTGATCTGCATGGGCACCATCGTCAAGGACACAACGATCATCCTGCAAACCGCTAGGAAAACCGGTTGGAATGTCGATTTTTGCGGCCAGTTTGCAAGTTACTCGACAGCGGTGGCGGAAGCGGTCGGGGAACCGGCGGATGGGTTTTACTCGATGGCGCCCGCGCTATATCGCTACCCGGACGATCCGAAACCGGCGGTGCAGGCGTTTACCGCGAAATACCGCAAGGCGTTCGGAATCGATGTGAACTATCTGGGGGAGGCCGGTTACACTGCCGCGTCGTTTGTCACGGCGGTACTCGATAAAGCGGGTCAGGACCTGACCTTGGACAGCTTTATCGGTGCGATGGAGAGCATGAAAGACTGGCACGACATTTTTGGCGGTCCCGCGCTTTCCATGAGCCCGACCAACCACCACGCATCGAGCCAGTCGTTTCTGTCTCAGGTCAAGAATAAGCGCTGGGCCCCGGTGATGGAGGATCCGCTCAGCTTCTGAACGTTTCTCACGATGGCCTTCTGTAGTCGCCATGGCCCGTTTGTCTGGGCCATGGCGATGAGTGACGATTTCGGCACCGACTGGCAAAAGTCCCTAGCCGTATTGCTTCCGCAGTTCCCGCTTCAGCAATTTCCCTGCCGTATTGCGCGGCAGAGTGTCAACGAACAGCACCTTCTTCGGCAGTTTGTACGCTGCCAAATGCTCTCGGGCGAGCGCCACCAATTCGGCCTCATCCACCGAATGTCCCGGCCGCAACACGACAAACGCGGTCACCGCCTCAATCCATTTGTCGTCAGGCAAACCCACCACCGCGACTTCCGAGACGGCTGGATGGGTGAACAGGATTTCCTCCACCTCCCGGCTCGCCACCAGAACGCCGCCGGTGTTGATCACGTCGCGGATACGATCAACGATATACAGATAGCCGGCCTCATCGAAGTAACCAACGTCACCGGAATGAAACCATCCACCGGCGAAGGCCTCCGCTGTTTCCACCGGTTTCTCCCAATACCCGACCATCAAATGTGGCGACCGATGCACGATCTCACCATGCGTGCCCGGCGGCACATCGTTCATGTCGGGATCGACCACTCGCGTTTGCACGTTGAGCACTGGCCGCCCGCAAGACGCCGGGCGCGCATCGTGTTCCTCCGGCCGCAAGACGGTCGCCAGAGGTGCGATCTCTGTCTGGCCATAACAGTTGTAGGGACGCGCCCCCGGCAGCCGTTCGCGCAGTTCGAGCAGCACCGGGACCGGCATAATCGACGCGCCGTAATACACTTTTTCCAACGACGACAGATCGCGCGTGGCAAAATCCGGGTGCCGCAACAGGCTGATCCACACAGTCGGCGGGGCAAAGAACGACGTGATCCGCTCTTGTTCGATCAATCGCAGCACAACGTCCGGCGCGGGTGCCTCGATCAGGATCGTGCGGGCGCCAACAAGCAGTTGCGGCATGGTGAAAGCATGTGTCTGCGCGGTGTGGTACAGCGGCAGCGCCGCCAGCGCGCGGTCGGTCTCCGCATAATCCATATTATGGATGACGGAGTAATACTGCGACAGCATCGCTTTGTGCGTCATCATCGCACCCTTCGGTGCGGCTGTGGTACCGGATGTATAGACAATCTGCCCCAGACTGTCGTCATCGAGATCAGGTTCCGGCGCCAACGGGGCATCAGCGTCAAGTGCCACCGCGATCAAATCCTGCAACGGCAAGACCGAGACATCGATGCCGCCAACGTCCATCCCCGCGCCCGTCAACACCAACCGGGAACCGGATTGGCTGACGATGTAAGCAAGTTCCTCCCCCGTCAGCGCATAGTTCACCGGCACATGCACGAAGCCGCCGCGCACACACGCCAGCCAGGCAATGAAATACGCATCGGAATTCCGCCCATAAGCCGCGATCCGATCCCCGGTCTGAAGTCCCAGTCCGGCGAAATGCCCCGCGACCCGGTCGGCGGCGCGATCCAGCGCCTCGAACGACCAATCGCGTTGCCCAAACACCAGCGCCGACCGGTCCCTAAACAACCGAGCCGCTCGGCGGACGGCGTCACCGACGGTGTTGCGGCGAATCAGGTCCATCTAGGCAACCGCCTCGGCTTCGACTTCCACCACCCAGGCCGGGTCCGCCAAGCCAGCGACGAACAGCAATGTGGAGGCCGGCGCATGATCGCCGAACACCGCCCCGCGCGCCTGACGATAGGCCCCGAGCAATTCGCGATCGGTCAGAAAGGCCGTTGTCTTGACGATGTTCTCCACCGTCATCCCGTTCTCGGCCAAAACCGCGCGCAAATTCGCGAATGCCTGCGCGATCTGGCCGTCGGGTGACGACGGAATGCTGCCGTCCAGGGCCATGCCGACCTGGCCCGAGATTATCAGGCGGCGATAATCGCCGGTGACCTGAATGGCATGCGTGTAGCCGGTCGGCGCACGCACCGCCGCCGGATTGCTGCGGGTGACTGTTGCAGGCATGTCGTATCTCCCTGTTTTATTGGTCCAGCCAGGCTCGGACTTCGGTTCTGATGAACTGCATATCGGCCGGATTGGCAACCGGGTTTCCCGCCCGATGCCCCCAAATGCTCGGGATCGGACGTAACGCCGCGTTGGCCAGCAGCGGCAATTCCGCCTCATTGTCCGCCGTCCGGAAATACAGGTCGGTGGCGCCGGGCATCAGCAGTACTCGGGCCTTGATCGCCCGCAACGCGGCGTCCAGATCGCCGTCATACAAAGCGTTGGCGCTGATGTCCGACGCGTCCCAGGTCTGAAGCTGCGCATACAGATCGGCAGCGGGGCGAACCCCGAACCGGTCCTCCCAGTCAGTTTTCAGGAATGACTCCAGGTCGAGCGCACCCAAATTTGGCTTCTCCGCAGAACCCAAATGCAATCCGGCCCGATAGAAATCCTGACTGAGCGCCCAGGCCGCGTAAATGCGTCCAAACGCCCGTTTCGCCGCCTTCGGTTCGGAGGAAAAGCGTCCATTGCCGACGTGCTGCGATGCGGCTTCCAACGTTGCCATCAATGATCGCAGGAACACCTGGTTGTGGACCGAGGTGCGGGCGACGCCGCAGTTGACGACAACCCGCTCGACCGCGTCCGGGAACAGCGCCGCCCAGTGATAGGCCTGCAACGCCCCCATCGACCAGCCGTACACGCAGGCGATCCGGTCGATGCCAAACATCTCAGACAACGCGCGCCGTTGCACCTGGACGTTGTCATGGACCGTCACCAGCGTCGGGTAGTCCGGCGTGTCCGACGGCGAAGACGACAGCCCATTGCCAAACATATCGGGAATGACGACGAACCAGCGCTTCGGGTCCAGGATCTTATCCGGACCCAGCAGCCACGCGAGGTCAGGGTGCTGCGCGGCGTAGCTGGTGGGATAGATGATGACGTTGTCCCGCGCGGGCGACAGGGTGCCGTGCGTCCGCCATGACAACCGGGCGGACGGCAAACGGGCACCGGATTGCAGGGTGATATCGCCGGCCTCGTAGGTGCCTTGCTGCGTTGGCCAACTCATGATGCGGTGCGTTCCCTTGGTTCGCGACACTATGCGGCAGGCGCTGCGTATTGGGCAGAGCATTTTTTGCTTGCCTTCGCCCTACAACCTGACGTAGAAATATATTGAACAAACAAGGAACATAAACGCTATGAATGAACCCTGCAGTTCGACGCTGACCCTGGCGCACCGGTATGATCAGGCGCTGGCCGCGCTGGTCCCGTTCATTTTGAACGACCCGAACGGCGATGCCGCCGCGGCCAGGGATGCTGCTAAGGCCATGCTGGATTGCTATAAAGCGGCGACGCCGAAGGAACTCCAACTGGCGACGGAACTCGTCGCGTATGGCTGGGCCTCCATGGCCTGCCTGGGCGCGGCGTCGGCCGTCAGGAACGCTTCGATCGATCAGATGCTGGATTGGCAGGACGCCGCCATCGCGCTGCAGCGTCTGAGCACGAAGACCGACAAAGTACTGGAAGCCTGCCGGAAAGAACGGACGAAAAACCCGAAGGCGATGACGGTCGCGAGTACGAGCTGGGATGAGGGTGGGTTCCAGCTTCGGATGAATCGGACGCTGGAGAAGGTGATGCTGGCGCAAACCAAGATAGCGGCGTTCATGGCAGCGATGGCACCGCCCACGGCGAAGCCGGTGCCGGTGGCGGAGGCAGCGCCGAAAATCAAGTTCCCGTCTCTGTCCGCGCAACAGATGACTCCGTCGGTCCTGGCGCGGCGGGCACGGCACTAATCGAGTCGGGCGGTTCGGCCAGGACCGCTAATGGACGCGGCCGAGGCTCAACTGCTGCCGATCAATATCCCGACCCCGAACACCAGCGCCCCGCCGAACGCAACCTGTAGCGTCGCCGACAAAGGGGGTGTGTCCATGTATTTCCAGCGGATCCAGGAAATCGCCGCCAGTTCGACGACGACCACGGCAATCGCTACGATCATCGCGGTCCAGAACGACGGGATCAGGAACGGCAGCGTATGTCCGATCCCGCCGGCGGTCGTCATCAACCCGCAAATGCCGCCGCGGATCAGCGGAGCGCCGCGTCCGGTCAAACTGCCGTTGTCCGACAGCGCCTCAGCGAACCCCATCGAGATCCCGGCACCGATCGATGCCGCCATGCCGACCAGGAACGTCTGCCAGGTGTTGTTGGAGGCAAACGCCGCCGCGAACACCGGCGCCAGCGTGGAAACCGACCCGTCCATCAGTCCGGCAAGGCCCGGCTGGATCACGCGCAGAACGAAGGACTGCCGCGCGTGGGCGTCTTCGTCGTGGCGGACGTTGGCGGGGAGGTTCTCCTCGACCAACTGGTCGGCGCGGTGTTCGTGTTCGACCTCCGCATCGGCAAGGTCACCGAGCAGTTTGCGGATGGTGACGTCTTCGCTGCGGGCGGCGGCGCGGCGGTAGAAGCCCTGGGTTTCGGTCTCCATACTCTCCGCGAGGTTGCGGACGGCGTCCAGGTTCAGCGGCGCCATCTGCCAGACCGGCTTGTGCTGGATGAAGCCGCGGATGTCCTGGCGGCGGATCAACGGGATGTGTTCGCCGAACTTGCCGCGGTACACCTCCAGCAGGCGGCGGCGGTGGTCGCCTTCCTCGCCGGCCATTTCGGTGAATACCTTGGCGCTGCCGGGGTAGTCGGTGCGCAGGCCCTCGGCGATATCCAGGTAGATACGGCCGTCTTCTTCCTCGTTGGCGATGGCGAGAGCGAGGATTTCGCGTTCAGTCAGGTCGGAAAAATTGCGCATGGCGCGGAATGTGGCCGTGATGGCCGATCCGTCAAGTGGGGGGCGTAATGATGAGAACGAGTTGCAAATGCGTCAGGTCGTCCTCTGACACGCGTGCCCGGGGCGGATCGTCGCATCGCCCAAGACCGGCGTGAGACAATACTACCGCACCACCGCCGCGGGCGCCCGCGCCCCAACCTCGAACTTACTATCCGGCTGCATCCGGAACGCCAGCACAACGCCCAACCCCATCAGCACCATGCTACCGACAAACGGCAGTTCCCAGTTCCCGGTCACGTCGATCAGCCAGCCGCCCAAAATCGGCGAGACGATCGCCGCGAGGGCCGACCCGGTGTTCATCATGCCGCTCGCCGTCCCGGCATACTCGGCCGCGACATCCATCGGGATTGCCCACATCGGCCCGATCGTCATCTCCGCGAAGAAGAACCCGGCGGACAGGCACACGACCGAGACTGTCAGATCATGCGTGAACAACATCGGGAGCATCGCCAGCAACGTCAGCCCCATGCAGACCGAGACCATGTAACTCCGGGCGATCTTGACGCTGCCGGTGCGAACCAGGATGCGGTCGGTCACCACCCCGCCCAACGTGTCGCCAACGACGCCCGCGAGGAACACGCTGGATGCGAACATCGCGGATTTCTTCAGATCCAGACTAAAGCTATGCAGGAAGTATTGCGGAATCCAGCTCAGGAACAGCCACAACGTCCAGCCGTAACAGAAATAGACGATGGTCACCGGCAGCATCCGCATGAACAGCCGGCCCCAGGGCAGGGCGGCCGGCCGCGGTACCGGCGCCGGCAGCACACGCAGCTCCTCGGCGGTGATGCGCGGGTGGTCCCGGGGATGTTCGGTGAAGGTCAGGCTCCACAGGATCACCCACAGCAGGCTGAACGCACCGGTCGCATAGAACGACGCGCGCCAGCCATAGGTCGTCATCAGCAGCACGACGATACCGGGCGCCACCGCGTTGCCGATACGCGCTGCCGAGTGGGTAATCCCCTGTGCGAGACCGCGCTTATCCTTGCTGACCCAGCGCGCCATGGCCGCGGTCGCGGCCGGAAACGTCGCGCCCTCGCCGAATCCCAGCAGCACGCGCGCTGCGATCAGCGTCCAAAACCCTATCGCGAATCCGGTCAGGATCGTCGCCAGCGCCCACACGATGCCGCAGACAATCAGGGTGCGCCGGACGCCGAAGCGGTCGCTGACCCAGCCGCCGATCACCTGAAACAGCAGGTAGGAGAGGCCGAAGGCGCCGAACACCGTGCCAATCTCGGCATTGTTGAAATGGAAGTCCTTGCCGAACCCGGCGGCAGCCGAACTGACGTTGACCCGATCGATGTAGGTCAGGAAATACATCGCGCACAACAACACCAGCACCAGCCGGCTGGGGCGTAGAAGCTTCATCCTGGATCTCCCGAGGGGCGGGACTTTCGGCTCCCGGCCTTGTTGCGTACGCAGGCGCCGTCACAGGCGCATTCACGATCCGTTTACCCCGGGTCGAGGAAGCACGCATCCCCATAAGAATGAAACCGGTATCCGGCAGCGACGGCGTGGGCATAGGCCGACAGCATGCGTTCGCGTCCGGAAAATGCCGATGTCAGCATCAGCAGGGTGGACTTCGGCAGATGGAAGTTGGTCACCAGCCGGTCCACCGCCTTAAACCGGTAGCCCGGCAGGATGAACAGCGAGGTTTCGCCGCTGAATGGCCGCACCGTCCCGTCATCGTTCGTGGCGCTTTCCAGCAGCCTTAGGCTGGTCGTCCCCACTGCGATAACCCGGCCACCGTTACGCTTCGCCGCATTGATGGTGTCGGCGGTTGCGGCGTTGATCTCACCGCGTTCGGGGTGCATGCGATGGTCGGTCACCCGATCCACTCGCACCGGCAGGAAGGTGCCGATGCCAACGTGCAGCGTGACGGTCGCCCGTTGCACGCCTGCGGCATCGAGCGCGTCCAGCAAGGCCGGCGTGAAATGCAACCCGGCGGTGGGGGCCGCCACCGCGCCCTGGCGTTGCGCGAACACGGTCTGATAGTCGGTTGCGTCGGCTGGCGTCGGGCCGTCCGGCCGATTGATGTACGGCGGCAGAGCCAATGCACCGGCCTGCTCGAACGCCTGCATCAGCGCCTCGCCGTCGAGGTTGAAGGCTAGTCCGATGCTGCCATCCTCCGCCTTATCGGCGACCGTGGCGGTCAAACTGTCGGCGCCATCGATCGTCAACGTATCGCCCACCCGCACCCGGCGGCTGTTGCGGGCCAGTGCCTTCCAGGCGCCATCGGTACGCGGCCGGTCCAGGGTCAGGCCGACCCGGGACTCGCCTCGCCGAGCCTGAAGCTGCGCTGGGAACACACGCGTGTCGTTTGCCACGAGGATGTCGCCGGGATGCAGCAGGGACGGGAGGTCGCGGATCGAGAGGTCCGCCAGGTCGTCGTCGCGGATGTGCAGCATACGAGCGGAGTCACGCGGTCGCGCCGGTTCGTGGGCGATACGGTCGGGGGGCAGATGGTAGTCGAAATCGGCCAGTGTCAGGTCGGAGGAGGCGGGCGTCATAAGAATGCAGCCGCGGTTGTACTCAGACGCACGCCAATCGCGACGGCCCGCCATGACGACCAGGGGTATTGCCGCCGTCCTACCACACTGAAAACGGCTGGGGGGTTGTGGTTCGGGGGCGGCGCAACAGCGCCGCGCCTGTCCCACCGGCCCTGTCTATCCGCGTTCATCAGCGGTTGCGAACCACCTTTACCGAGATTGATACGACGAAATCTCAATCAAATTCCCGTCCGGATCGCGGCAGTACACCGACATGATCGCACCCAGCGCGCCGGCTTTCTCAATCGGACCCTGCAAGATCTGAATGCCGTTGTCGTGCAGATGCCCGACGACCTCGTCTGGCGGCACGGCGGTAATGAAGCAAATATCGACCGAACCCGGTTCGGAACAGACGCCGGTCGCCCAGGTTCCGACCTCGGCATCGATCGGCCGCAAATTGATCTTCTGGCCGCCAAACTTCAGCGCCGTCCGATGCTGCGTGCCGAAATCCTCACGTTCCATGCCCAGCACACGCTGATACCACGCGGCCGTAATCTCCACGCTTTTGCAGTTGATGACGATGTGGTCGATCCGGTCGATGGTAAAGCGCATTATCCCAGCCCGTCGTAAAAGTCGTTGCCTTTATCGTCCATTACGATAAAGGCCGGGAAATTCTCAACCTCGATCCGCCAGATCGCTTCCATACCGAGTTCCGGGAACTCCAGCACCTCGACTTTGCGAATACAGTCCTGCGCCAACCGCGCGGCCGGCCCGCCAACGCTGCCGAGATAGAAACCGCCATGCGCCTTGCAGGCATCTTTCACCGCTTTGGAGCGATTGCCCTTCGCCAGCATCACCAGTGAACCGCCCGCCGCCTGGAACGCGGCGACATAGCTGTCCATCCGCCCGGCCGTGGTCGGTCCGAAGCTGCCGGTCGCCATGCCGGTGGGAGTCTTCGCCGGACCCGCGTAATAGACCGGATGATTTTTCAGGTAGTCGGGCAGCGGCAGCCCGTTATCCAGCCGCTCTTGCAATTTCGCATGCGCAATGTCGCGCGCCACCACCATCGTGCCGGTCAGCGACAGCCTTGTCTTGACCGGATAGCGGCTGAGTTCAGCGGTAATCTCGGCCATCGGCTTGTTCAGATCGATCGCCACCGCATCGTCGCCGAGATGATCGTCGGTCGTCTCCGGCAGATACTTCGCGGGATCGGTTTCCAACTGCTCAAGGAACACGCCCTCGGGCGTGATCTTCGCCTTAATCTGCCGGTCCGCGCTGCAAGAGACACCGATGCCGACCGGCAACGACGCGCCATGCCGAGCCAGGCGGACGACACGAACGTCATGGCAAAAGTATTTACCGCCGAACTGCGCCCCGATGCCGATGTTGCGGGAAATTTCCAAAACCTGCTTTTCCAGCTCCAGATCGCGGAACGCGCGGCCGGAACGATCACCGGTCGTCGGCAACCCGTCTAGCCACTTGGTCGAGGCCAGCTTCACGGTTTTCAACGTCAGTTCGGCCGAGGTCCCGCCGATCACGATCGCCAGATGGTACGGCGGGCAGGCGGAGGTCCCTAGCGTCTTCATCTTTGTCTCAAGAAACTTCGCCAGCGACGCCGGCGACAGGATCGCTCGGGTTTCCTGAAACAGAAACGTCTTGTTCGCCGACCCGCCACCCTTGGCGACGAACATCAAGGACAGTTCGTCGGCGTGATGCTCGCCGGGGGAGGCCATGATGTCGAACTGTACCGGCAGATTGTTGCCGGTGTTGACCTCTTCATACATCGACAGCGGTGCCATCTGCGAATAGCGCAGGTTCGTCTCGGTGTACGTACGATGCACGCCCCACGACAGCGCCTCTTCCTCGTTGCCATCGACCCAGACGCGCTGGCCCTTTTTGCCGAACACGATGGCGGTGCCGGTATCCTGGCACATCGGCAGCACGCCGCCGGCCGCGATATTGGCGTTCTTCAGCAGATCCAGCGCAACGAACCTATCGTTTGACGATGCCTCGGGGTCGTCCAGGATCGCCCGCAGCGACGCCAGATGCGCCGGCCGCAGCAGATGCGAGACATCGTGAAACGCGCGCACGGCGAGTTCGCTCAGCGCCTCGGGCGCGATGCGCAGGACGGTCTTGCCCTCGACGGTCATGGTCCGCACGCCCTCGATCGGCAGTTTCCGCCATGGCGTGGTGTCGTCCGCCAGCGGGAACATCGGCGAATACAGAAAGTTGGCGGGCCGCTGAACCGGAGAATCCACTGATTTGTCCTTATAATCTATACGGAATCTGACCCGAGGGGATCCCTAGGGTGTGCGGCGGCGGAACGCGTCCAGGCTGACCACCTGACCCGGTTCGGTGTCTTTCACCTCGGGTGGCGGTGCCGGTTCGTCCGGCTCCGGCATCGGCGGCTCCTCGGCGACGGGCGCGTCCGCCGGCTGGAAGCGTAGGCCGTAGCGGATATGCGGGTCGGCAAACTCGACGACCGCATCCAACGGGATGACCAGCTTGCACGGCACGCCACCGAACGACAGGCCCACCTGGATCGCCATGGTGTCGCGATCGAATCCCAGATCCCAGAATTGGTGCTGCAAAACGATGGTCATCTCGTGCGGGTATTGTGCCCGAACGCGTGGCGGAATGCCGACGCCGGGGTGGCCGGTGCGGAAGGTAATATAGAAGTGGTGATCGCCCGGCAGGCCATGCAACGCGGCATGCTCGATCGCCTGTGCCACGACCTGACGCAAAGCATGCTCAATCCATTTTTCGTACGGCAGCAGGCTGTCCGGCCGCTGCGTTTGATCGTCTTCCATCGGTGCCACCGCGCCCGCCCGGGCGCTCCTCATATATACAGATCAGCGCACCCATAGCGCGTACCCGCGTGCGGGCAAAGAGGGTTCGCACATACACCATCGGCGGATGGCTGTATCCGCCCCAATTCGCGATCCCACCGCGTGCGCTTTCCGCGGTCCCGCCCCAGCGACGACTGGTCGGCATCCATCATCCGCGCATAATAGGGATGCCGTCGACGGCGATTGTTGCTGGCTGCCCTTCTCCGCGAAATACCAGGCATGCGCCCCCGCTCGATCTTCCCATCGCTCAACTCCTCCAGCCCATTGCTCGCGCCATGACCGCTGTTCATTTGATATCAGTTTGAACAGGGTTTGGTCTCACGTGGATATGATCTCCTCAATCATTGCAAAATCGCTGTCAGGATTGCTCTAACGGCCAAAACAAGAGCGATTTGCTCATATTTCTTCGTGTAACATAATTGTATCGAAACTGCCACCCAAATTCATTCTGTGACTGCTATCACCCGGCCGGACGATCAACGCGCCGCTCATTCGCGCCCTCAATAAGGCCTTCTTTTTATGATTTCCCGACGTTTTCCCTCACGGCGCGCCGCGCTGTGTTCAACCGTGTTCATGGTGCCGCTGCTGATGCTGGCATCCAGCATGGCTGCCGCTCAATCCACCGACATCGGCTCCGTTGATGTGAAATCCGGCACCGCCGGCAACGGCGCCCTGCCGCCGATCACCAGCGATGCAGCCGTCGGCCGCAAGGCGCCCCCCGGTTCCGCCCCGGCGCTCGCGCCATCACAAGGTTCGCTGAATGCGTTCCAGCCGGGATCGATCATCAGCGACAAGGTGATCCGCGACGTCATCCCGCCCAGCTCTGACTATAACGAAGCCGGCAAATACACCCCGGGCTTCTTCTCCAACAACAGCAACGGGCTGGTCGGCGACACCAAAAGCGGCTGGCGCGGTTTCTCGGATGGTCAGTTCAACATCACGTTCGACGGGATTCCGTTTGGCGATGCCAACGACCCCACGCATCACTCGGCCGCGTATTTCCCCGGCTCCTTCCTTGGTAGCGTGACCATCGACCGCGGCCCCGGCGCGGCCTCGCAGGTGGGTTACGCCACCTTCGGCGGCACCATGGCGCTGCGGTCGTTCGATCTGTCCGACACGTTCGGCGGCAACGTCGAGAATTCGTACGGCTCGTTCAACACGATGACCAACACGTTCACCGCCCAGTCGGGCCTGATCGGCAACTCCGGTGTGCGCACGCTGTTCCAGTATTCGCATTCGAACACCGACGGCGCGATCCAACTGGGTAAGATCAACCAGGATCAATTCCTCGGCAAGGCCGATGTGAATCTGGGTGACAACTTTAAGCTGACGATCTTCTCCACTTACGGGCAGGAGCAGTATAATAACGTCGTTTCCATCACCTATCCACAGTTGCTGAAGTACGGCAAACGTTACGGCGCGGTGAATAACAACCCGCTGACGCAGCAGTTCAAGGACTACAACAACTCCCAAAAAGCGACCGATATGGAATATATCGATCTCGCGGGAACCTACGGCGACTGGCATGTGGACAATAAGGTTTACACGTATTCCTATTGGTATCCGCAGCTTCAAAACAACGGCAACGACCAGACCATCGAAGGCAACATTACGGCTGCCAACGGCGCGGTCACCTCGGTCAACATCCCGACGCAGACCGGCGGTAAGGTCAAAACCCCGATCATCGGCGTCGCCAGCACCGACGTGGTCGGTTACATCAAGAACAACAACTATCGTGCCTATGGCGACATCTTCCAGGTCGATCGCGATATCGATGCCGGGATGTTCAGCGGCCGGGTGCGCGCAGGCATGTGGGTCGAGCATATCGACAACACACGCCTGCAGGAATACATCGACTACACCACGCACAAGACGTTTCCCGCTCTCGGAAACGGCTTGCAGGCATCTTACAAGCTGAACCTGGCGTCGCACATCACCAACGTCCAGCCGTTCGTCGAGTATGACTGGCGCCCGATCGAAGGCCTGACCATCACCCCGGGTTACAAATTCGAATCATTCACCCGCGACCACGACGGCCTCGTCAACCAGACGACGCTGCAACCGGTCAGCTACAGCGGTAACTACACCGCCAACCTGCCGTTCCTGGCCGCGCGCTATAAGCTGAACGAGGAAACGACGGTCTATGCCCAGGCCTCGCAGGGCTTCCTGGCGCCGACCGTATCCGCATTCTACGTCTTCAGCCCCTCGACGACCCATATCGCGCCGCAAAACACGACCAACTTCCAGGTCGGCACGGTCTATAAGTCGGAGAAGATCACCTTCGACACCGACATCTACCAGGTGACCGCCACCAACTTCCCGGTGACGACCACCCTGCCGACGGGTGAAGTCACCTACGCCAACGGCGGCACCGCGCAATATCGCGGCATCGAAACCGAAGGCAGCTATTCCATCATGAAGGGCTTCTCGGCCTATGCCAGCGGCGCCCTTATCAGTGCCAAGTATATCGGCGGTGCGCGTGAAGGCATGCGTGTTGGCGATGCGCCGGATTACACCGGGGTTGTCGGCGGCATCTACGACGACGGCATGATCTTCGGATCGTTGCTGCAGAAATACACCGGCGCGTTCTACGGCTCCGGCGGCCAGATCTCCAACGCGACGACGCTGACCGGCCTGAACTACGTCAAGGCCTTCAACACCACCGACTTCGTCATCGGTGTCCGCAGCAGCGCCATGCACGACTTCGGCATCGGCACCAATCTGACGGCCAAACTCGGCGTCTATAATATCTTCGATCACCGCAACACGTCGGAAATCGCCGGCGACACCACCGGCCTGACCAGCATCAACAACACCAAGCTGACCTACTCCTTCCTGCCGGGCCGCACGATCGTCGGCACCATCGGGATCGCGTTCTAACCACCGCGCCGACACGGCCGGGGGTGTTTGTCCCCGGCATTGCTACCCGGGGGGAGGTTCGGTGTTCGCCGAACCTCCTCCTATTTTCGTAAAAACATCCGAGGCCCGGACATATGACCAGCGTTAGTTTCTCCCCGATCGATTTCTTCCTCATGGCCGGTATCGTCGGCAAGGTGGTCATGTTGATCCTGCTGACCGGATCGATCTGGTGCTGGGTCCTGATTATCGAAGGCATCGTCGGCATCGTCCGCTTCAAGACCGCGCTCGGTCGTTGGCAGCGCGGCGATGCTTCTCCCATGCTCGCCTCCATCACCGACGGCGGCAGTGCCGCCGCCGCCCTGCGCCTGCCAGGCGAGGGCATCGGCGACACCCGCCTGCGCATCATCGAGGCGATGAACCGCAAAGCCCGCACTGTCATCGCGACCGTCGAGGGCGGTCTCGCCAATCTCGCGGTGATCTCCTCGGTCGCGCCGTTCGTTGGCCTGTTCGGCACCGTTTGGGGCATCATGACCAGCTTTACCGCCATCGCCGCCGCCAAGGACACCTCGCTGGCCGTGGTCGCACCCGGCATCGCCGAGGCCCTGGCCACCACCGCGTTCGGTCTGTTCGCCGCCATTCCCGCCTCGATCGGCTACACCCGCATCGGTGCCTCCATTGGCGCCGCGACGCAGGATCTCGCCAGCCTGATCGAGGAAGAGGCGCTCAGCGCGGTCACGCCCGCCGTCCGGCACCACGGCCTTAAAGAGGTGATCTGATGGCCTCCGCCAACCGGCCACTGGGCGGCGGCGGGTTGCACCGCCCGCTCGCCGACATCAACGTCACGCCGCTGGTCGATGTCATGCTGGTGTTGCTGATCGTCTTCATGGTGACGGCGCCGATGCTGGCGACCGGGCTGAAGGTCGATCTGCCACAGGCGAAGACGTCACAGCCGGTCAATCCGAAAGACCCGATCGTGGTCTCGGTCACCGCCGACGGCGGTGTCGCGCTTGGCACCGACACCATGGATATTCCCGGTCTAATCGCCGCGCTGCTGCGGATCACCGGCAGCGACACGACCCGCATCATCCAGATCCGAGCCGACAAGGCGGCGAATTATGGCGCCATCGTCGGAGTGATCGATGAACTGGCGACCAACGGTCTGGTGCATATCGCGCTGATTTCCGATAGCAAATCCACTGGCGGCAAACCCGCCGCAGAGGCCGCCGATCCGCATCCACCGGCCACCGCCGCCGCGCGATGACGGTTGCGACTCCGGCTGCGGCCGAACAACCCGGCGTACCAGCGGAAGCCAAAGCGATCGTGGTGCGTTTGCGTCCGTCCGATGTCCGGCCGGCCTGGCTGCGCCCGGGCGCGCTCGCCATGGTGGTTGGGCTGCATGTCGGCACCGTTGGGTTCCTGACGCTGCCGCGCGCGGACGTCAGCGCAACAGTGGACTCGATTGAAATTACCGTCGCCCGGGGCGCCCCGGAGGAACCGCCGCCGCCACCCGAGGAAAAGCCGCCGGAGCCGCCCCCGCCGGAACCACCCCCCGAACCGACGCCAGAACCCAAGCCGCCGGAGCTGCCGCCGCCTGTGGTGCCGCCTCCGCCGCCGCCACCCGAACCGGAACCGCCCGTCGTTGCCGATCCGCCGAAGCGCGTGGCGCGGGATGCGCCGGTGATCGCGGCGCGGCCTAAGGTGCAGCCGCCGCGTCCGAAGCCGGCGGACCCGACACCGGCCGTCGCGCCACCACCGCCGCCGCAAGACGCCGCCCCGGGTGCGACGGAGGCCGCTGCCCAACTGGCGCAGGCCCGCCTGACCTTCGTTGACAAGGTGCGGCAGGAGATCCGCCGGCACCAGATCCACGCCATCGGTGTCGGTTCGGTCGTGGTGTCCTTCATCGTGGATGTCGATGGCAGCCCCGGGTCGATTGCCGTGGTCCGCTCCTCGGGCAAGGACGTCCTGGATGGCGCCGCGCTGAGCATGGTGCATGCCATTCGTCCGGGGCCGCCGCCCGATGGCCGGTTCGAGGCCAGGATGCTCATCAACTTCGTGGAGTGAGGCCGACTTTCACCCCTCCCAATCGTCATGGACCGGACAACCCCCGTTGGCTTGCGGCCCGAGACCGTTCCCCCATCGTCATGGCCCGGCTTGTCCGGGCCACCCATGACTCGACGGTGCCGCGATTGATGGTCCGGACAGGCCGCCCCCAGTCGGAAGTGGAATACCCGTGCGTCCCGAACAACGGCGGCTGGTATGACGCCGGCTACACACCGCCTCCGCTTATCCGGCGAACCCGGCCAGCGGTAGCGCGGTCTGCCCGAGCACCCAGCCCTCCCACCGGGTGATCCAGGGGTCGGCCGGGGCGGTGTCGGGCCGGTTGCCGGCCAGAACGTTCAGCACGCACAGTACGCCGAGGACGCTGTCGAAGCGGTCCTCCCCCGATGCATCCGAACCGAAACCGTCCAGCAAAGCCAGGCGCATCGCATCATCGGGAATCGCCGATTGCTGCTCCATCGCTGAGAGAAGCGCCCCGGCGGTTGCACACCGGTCGGCGTGCCGGCGCTTACTGCCGCGCAGTTTGATCCCAAGGTGACGCAAGGCCTCGGCGGGGTAGGTTTCGGCGAGGGCTACCGCACCGGGGGCCAGCAGCGACCGGAACGGCCCCTCGAACGGCCATAGGCGCAAGGCAACTCCGGTCGCCAGCGCAGGCAAGATCAAGTGTTGCCACGCTGCGATGGCGGCTTTCCCCGACTGATTGGCACCGAGCGTCCAAAACAACGGCGCTCCGGCTGGCCGTTCCGCCGTTGCTCGGTCACAGGCACGGGATAACGCGGACGCACCGGTCAGACCGAGTGCAAGCGCATGCGACAGGCGGGTCATGCCGGCGATGCCACGGGCGGGATAGAACGGGCGGTCGTGGCGGATGTCGTCCAGCGTGGCGCAAACGCTGAAAAAATCGGGAAGCGTCGCGACGTTACGCAGAAATGCGAGGAAGTCGGCTTCCGGCCGGGTCGCGGCATACGCCCGCGGTAGCCCGATCGGCAGATCGGCGCCCAACGCAACCGCGCCGCCCCCGGCTTCCTCGGTCAGCCGCTCCAGCAGCGTGGAAACATCCCCGACCGGACGCGGTGCGGTCAGTGTCCAGCCGACGGTGGTCCGGCACGCAATGGTAATCCATCGCTTGCGCGGATCGACGCTCCAATCGGCGTGGGCGGCGAGACTAGGACCCAAACGGACGCTGCGCGCGCTCCATCAACCGGCCGAAGAAGCCCGGCGGCTTGGGCGGCTTGGCGGCTTCGATCGCCTTCAGTTTCGCCTTGGCCTCGGCTTCCTGCTCGCGCTGCTTGGTCGCGAGCCATTTATCCAGGCTCATGCCTGCCTTGGCGGCGCGTTTGGTTTCGTAGGCCCGCTGGCCTTCGGTCAGAGTCTTGGCTGTGAGTGTCTTGGTCGGTGGCACGTCGGTTCCCCGGATTTCGGATGCCTTTTCGCAGGCGGCGGGCCGTGGATCAAGCGGGATCGCATCCACCGGGTCGCGGGGAAACAGCTTCCAAAACCGCCGCGCGGAAAATCGCGAAGCTGGGCGAGGTGTTGGCATCCGGGTTCAGATGCCGGCCGATCGCGTCGGCGACCTCTTTCTTCGGTAATCCCTGGTCGAAATATCCCGCTTTACGGAGAATCCGTTCCAACGCCTCCCAGGTCCCGCCAGTAATCGAGTCCGGTGACCGATAGGCGGCTTGGCCGGATATCCGTGACGAGACGCGCGGATAGGCTCGCCGGACTGCGGACCATTCGCCAAAGAACCAAGCCTCCAGTTCCTCAATCGCTATGCGATTAACGACCTGCCATGCCCGGCCGCCACTGCTGGTCCGGGTCCTCAATCCAGCCCCAATCGCCAAATTCTCAAGCCCCTGCTTGAGTTGGTGACAGTCGTCATCGTCGCGATCGAGCAGCACGACAATTCTGTGCGAAGCCGGTAGCCACCCGGCCCAGCCACGCAAGCGGCTTGGGAGCTTGCGTAGTAGATCGGCCTTCCCCTGGTAGACATAAATCGAAAATGTGGCACGCTGGTCGAGTATTTTTGGCAAGACCTGCCGCAGAAACCCCTCCATGGAGGGTTCCTCCACGAGGATTTCCAGATGCGTTGCGATCATTCGAAATCCCGGAGCTATCGGCTCGGAGCTCCCTGGTTCACCAGCGGATCACCGACGCCGAAATGCCCCTCGGTCCAAAGATCGCCTAATTGGGCGCCTGCGTTGATAAATTCGCTGACCCCCTGAATTTCCGAAGCGAGAGAGACGCGCGTGTAGCCCTCTTCATCTCGGTGCAACACCCGCACCTCAACCGGTTTAACCGCGTTCAAAAAGAATGGTGAGTGCGTGGTTACCAACAACTGGCCTCGTTCGGCCGCCCCGCGACATTCCTCGGCCAGGTCGTACAGCAGACGAGGGTGCAGAAAATTCTCCGGTTCTTCGATGCCAATGAACGGCGGCGGCGCGGGATCGTGCAAGAGGACCAGATAAGCCAGCATTTTGAGTGTCCCGTCCGAAGCGAAGCGCGCCAGAATCGGGTTCTGAAACGGTGCATCCTTGATCGTCAGCAGCAGACGTCCGTCCGGCATCGCTTCCGCCAGGACTTTCTCGATGCGAGGAACCCGGCGGCGAAGTACTTGGAAGATCGACTCTAACCGCTCGGGGTGCTGCTCGCTCAAGTACTGGATGACGTTGGCCAGGTTATCGCCTGTACGCGAGAGGCGCTCTTGAGGGCCGGCTTCAGGCTGGCCACGCGTTCTCTCGACCGAAAGATACGACACATACCAACCCATAATGAAATCCCGTAACGCCGCCACTCTGGGATGGTCGGCAAATTGACCTAACGCGCTTACGGCCATGAGATCGGGAGATTTTAGTGCAAAACTCACTCTGGTATCGTCGAGGCGAGGGGACTCACCGGCCGTAACGACACCATGCCCGTCCTGATAGTCAAGAAAACGAAATGGCTTTCCGTTCGGACTCCCTCTGCGAGCGAGCCACTCTTCAACGACAATCGGCGATCCGTCCAGTTCGTCGATAGCCAGATGATAGGTGATTTGTGGGTAGCCCGGCTCTCGATATTTGACTTCGAAAACTATTGGCCCGTCAGCTCCGCGGCTCTTGAGTTCCTTGGCTCGCCCGCGTCGATCCCAGGCGCGCCGAAGGCCCGTTTCAAAGCATTCGGAGAGAAAGGCAAAAACATCGAAAACCGTGGATTTGCCACTGCCGTTAGGTCCGAGCAAAACTGTGAGTGGGGTGACATTCTTGAACTCGACCTTGCGCAACGCACGAAAATTTTCCACTCGCAGGTAAGTAATACGAGCAGATTGTTTGGCGCTGCCCTCAGGCCACGCAGTGGATTCGTTCTGCATCGCTCGCATTCATGTGTCGTTGTCGACAATGCCATAGCCTGAAATCGCGCATCCCTCAAACGATGTCGGATTTGAGCGTGAGGCGGCACCATCTGGCGCCGCCTTGCGCACCCTACTGAACGGTGGATTTAGCCGTCGGGATGATCCGCGTGACGACAATGGCGGAGCGATCCAGATACTCCGGCACGCGCGGCGCGATCTTGGTCTTCCAGAAGTCCGACTCATACACGGCGGCGTACAAGGCGACCCGCTGTTCCTCATTATCGAACCGGCGCAGCCAGATATAGACGGACGGATCGGTCTCGCCATGGAAGCTGCCGGTGATGACCATGCCTTTAGAGACCTGGAAGGGGATGATCTCCTCCTCCATCATCTTCACCCAGCCCTCCAATTGGCCGGGCAGGACTTTGTATTGACGCAATTCGTAGAATGCCATGGGGCTTCCTCGTGACGGTTTTGAACAGCCGTCAGCAAGCCATGACAATCGCAACTATGCAACCTCACCGAGCGCTCTGAGTCTCCGGCCGCGGGGCCGCCGGCAGTGCCTTGCCACCGGCACTCGCCCGGGCCTGACGCAGCAACTCACCACACCGCGCATCCTCGGCGTCCGAGGTGCCGAACTGAACCGTCGGCAGGATCGCCAAAGGCGCGAACAACACCGCCAACCCGGCCGCCGCACCCACCCGTGCCGCCACCTCCCCGCCCGGTTTGATCGACGGGTTCTTAAATGTTCCGGTGATCTTGATCCGCGTGGGCAGCGAGCCGACCGAGAAATGTTTGGCGTCCGTCTTCAAGGCCAGATCGATCGTTTCCTTAGACAGATCGAGATCGCCTCCGACGTTGGTGATCCCCTCACCCGTATCCAGCGTCATCGCGTTGAACTTCAGCACACCAAGCTGCAATCCCAGATCGCTGACGAAGCACTGCACCTGCGTCTTCTGCGGCACCCCAAGCGCGGACAGCAGGGCATTGCCAAACTGCAAACCGGTCAGATCGACCAGCACCGCCGATAAATCTCCACCCGACAGCGCCATCTTCATCTGACCATTGCCATGCGCCATCAACGACGCCAGCGAGTCGCCCGTCGCATCAATCGCCCCCACCCCGCTGACGGCCCCGGCGCCCTCGAACGTATGCGTCGCCGCCATCATCCGTGAGACATCCAGGTTCTGCATCTGCAGGTCCATCCTGGCATGCACTGTCTTGCCCGACTCCGGCGTCATATCCAGATTGCCCAGCAGGCGGCCCTTGCCCACGCCGAAACTGATGGGATGCACCGAAATACGCCCGGACAGCATGTCCATCGTGACGTCCAGATTATCCAGTGGGACGTTACGCCCCTCGATATGCGCCCCTTTGTACCTCAGATGGATATCCGCCCAATCCAACCGAGGCACGCTGATCGGCGTATCCGGCAACAAGGTGTCGCTGGCGTTTGCCTTCGCCACCGCCTTGCGCTCTTGCGGTGTCGCGTTCGCGGTGTTGGACCGACCGGGTGTGCCCCCGATAAACCCGTTCAGATCCGCCAGATCGACCTTGTTCGAGCGCAGATTCATCGTCACCACCGGCTTGGCTTTACCCTTCACCTCAATCCCGCTCGGTTGCTCGTCGATCGAGCCCGCTATGTCCGAACTTCCCAGCCGCCCCTGAAAATCGTCGAACCTGATCCTGTCGAAACCGTCCAGATTTAAACGACCCGCGATCTGATAGGCCGGGGTCTTCGGAATCGGGAACCCGACCAGCGGCTCCAGCAAACCCATGTCCGGACCACTGAATTTCAGCGTCAGGTCGGCGCCCTCAAATGCGAGCGGATCACGCAATGTCCCGTTCAGCGCCACCCGTGTGGGTCCGTTCACGAGGTTCAAATCCACCGGCCAAGGATGTTGCTTATCGCGCAACGACAACAGCGCACCCCCGATCAGACGCGCTGTGATCGGCTGGGCGGAATAGGTGCCATTGGCATCCACCACGATTTTGGCGTCGTTGCCTTTGCCTTCAGAAGCCACTTTGGCGTTGAAATCGGCTTTCAACTTCGGAATAACGACATGCGCGTCGCCGTCAACAATGTACAGATCACCGATTTTGACGCTGGTTCCTCCGCCGCCGCTTTTCCCCCCGGTGGACAAGCGAAAATTCGCTGCCCCATCCATGGTTTCGGCGGCGAGGACCTTCGGCTGCTCCAGACTGATCAACGGCAGCACCAAACCTTGCCCACGAAAATACGCCCGAGGATCAATCTGAAGCGTCAGCTTTCGGACGGCAACGAACGGCGGGTCATCCCGCGGCCAATCCGACGGGTTCGCCACCACAACATCGTCGGCCGCCACCTGCACGATTCGCCCGATCCGCACATGCCAATGCGCCAGCGTGACCGGTCTCCCAAGGGCGGCGGACGCTCGGGATTGCACGATCGGGATAAACCAGTCCCAGCTCCAGACAGACGCGAGGACGCCAAGCATCAGGACCGGAATGCCAAACCAGACCAAACGCCGAAAGACGCGGGACACTGCCATGCGAACACAACAATGGGACGATGGCCCGGTTCGCAGCGACCGCCATCAATTCTGCTTACCCGAGCCCCTCAATAGTAAGCGAAGCGAACGGGACAGGGACTCCCGCGGCAACGCCGCCGGGCGAAACCAACCCGCCTTAACGCGTAGGCGGATGCCCCCGGGGCAACACTTTCCCGCCGAAACTTGCCCGCGCCGCCAGCAGCAACTCGTCGCAACGGGCGTCGTCGGCCTCCGACGTTCCAAACTGAACCGTCGGCAGGATCGCTAACGGCGCAAACAGCGCCGCCAAACCGGCAACCGCGCCCGCCCTGGCCACCGCCTCCGCCCCCGGCAGGATCGACGGGTTCTTGAACGTGCCGCTAACACTCAGGCGGCCCGGCAGCGAGCCAACACTAAAATGCTTGGCATCGGTTTTCAGGCCAAGGTCGATCGTCTCTTTCGCCAGATCGACGGTCCCCCCGATGTTCACGATCGCCTCGCCCGTATCCAGCGTCATCGACCTGAAATCCACCACGCCGTGCTGCAATGCCAGATCGCCGACGAAACACTGAACCGGAGTCTGATGCGGCACCCCAAGCGCCGAGAGCAACGCGCTCCCGAATTCAAGACCGGTCAGATCCACCAGCACAGCCGACAGATTCCCGCCGGCCATCGCCATCTTCACCTGCCCGTTGCCATTGGCCAACAGCGATGCAAACGAGTCGCCCGTTCCATCAAGCGCCCCAACGCCACTGATCGACCCGGCTCCTTCAAACACATTGGTGGCCGCCATGATCCGCGACACATCCAGATTCTGCAGGTGCAAATCCAAACGCACATGCACCGTCTTGTCGGTTCGCGGCGAGAGATCGACGTTCGCCAGCAATTTTCCCTTCCCGACGCCAGAACTAATGGGATGCACCGCGACGTTCCCGTCCACCACGTCCATGACAACGGTCAGGTCATCAAGCGGGACGTTGCGTCCCTGAATATGCGCGCCGTGATATCGCAAATGAATGTCAGCCCAGTCCAGGCGCGGGACGTTGATCGGCGTATTTGGCAAGAACGTGGCCTTCGCCTCGGTTTTCGCGACCACGTCAGCGGTTCGGCCAGGCGTGCCGCCAATAAACCCGCTCAAATCCTTCAGATCGACCTGGTTCGATCGCAGATCCATCGTCACGACAGGCTTCGATCCAAGCTTTCCTTGCGTGGCGTTTATTTGCTCCTCGATCGAGCCGGCGATATCGGATGTCCCAATCCGCCCTTGAATCGCGTCGAACCGGATCGTCTGAGCGCCTGGCATGCTCAACTTACCGGCGATCTGGAATGGTGGCGTCTTCGGAATCGGGAAACCGACCAGATGCTCCAACAGGGCCATATCCGGTCCACTGATCTGCAACCGCACATCTGCACCCTCCAGCGAATGTGGATCTCGCAGCGTGCCGTTCAGCCCCAAACGCGTCGGCCCATTCGCAAGGGTCATCGCGATCGGCCAGGGATGCTCGGGATCCGGCAATGACAACTGACCGCCCGCGGACAAATGGCCGGTGATCGGCTGACCCGAATAGGTGCCTTTGGCTTCGGCGACGATTTTTGTCGTGACGCCATCAACCTGAGTGGCGACCTTTAGTAAAAAATCAGCCTTCAATGCGGGAACCAGCACCCGGGCATCACTGTCGGTGATGCGGATGTCACCGATCTGCACGACGGGTCCGGTTGGGTCGTAAATCGGCGAAATTTGAAAATTGGTCTTTCCGTCAAGGGCCTCGGTGGCAAAGACTTTCAGGCCATCGATCCCGATTGCCGGCAACGCCAAGCCGTGACCCAACACGTAACCCCGGGTATCGACCATGACTGTCAACAGACGCAGGGAGGCAAACGGCGCGTCGGTATTGTTCCAGCCGGTCGGGTTGGCCATCAGCACGTCGTCGGCCACGACTTCTGTCACCCAGCCCGGGCTGACATGCAAATGGGCGATGGTCACCGGCCGGCCCAACGCCGCCGAGATGCGCGATTGCGCCACCGGAATCAACCAATCCCAATTCCAGAACGTCACCAAAAGCGCGATCACCACGATCGGTGCACCGGCCCAAATCAAGCGCCGCTTCCAGGCGGAGCGACTTTTCGTCTCGTTGGGTTGGCCCACGTATCGATCACTTCCTCGGGCTGCGTCTGCCAAGATGGCCGATTAATCGCGAGGATTGCTGCAACACCGCTTTACAGCGCGATCGTCTGTATCACCCTTTGCTATAAATGAGCGTCAGCCGGATCGTTTCAAGCCGGCACATCACAGGCTAATGCCGGACCATTCCGGCATCCGCGGCCCGGTCATGCCAGAACCGGCGCAGTCCGAGAACGCACACTGGCAGCACCTGTTCGGCGTCCTGCATCAGCCCGTCCAGCGCCTCATCCGTCATCGCCTGACCGCCGCGCTGGTCTTCCGGCAGCGTCATGCCGGCAATGCTGGCGATCGGGATCAGCAACATCGACGCGTCCTCATCCGCCAGGGCCGGCTGCCATTCCTTGGCGCGCAGCGTCACTGCCTGCATGAAACCGGCGGCCCAATCCTCGGCGACCGTCGTGCCGGCCTCATCCTGCCAAAGAATCGCCGAATAGGCTAAGGGGTTGGCGTCCAGACCTGCTTCGATGGAGGCATAGCGATCCGCCAGGGCCTGTTCGACCGCGGCTTGTTCGTCATCGTCAGCGTAGTCCGGTTCGTCATGATCCCAGACCTCCGCCAGCCATTCGTCCTGCGGCACGACCTCCGGCCCCGCCACGAGGCCGGCCAGAAAACCGTCCAGTTCGGACAGATCCATGCACCCCTGGGGCGCATTGTCGGAGTTCAGGAAATGCGCAAGTTCATCGAGAGTCACCAGATCACCGTCCGCTGCTGTAGGGTTAGTTTATAGAACCGGGATTCGTTCCTGTGGAACGGTCCATTGCATGACAAAGCAAGTGGTCTTTCGCAAATGCCGTTCCAAGGGCCTAAAGTAACGCAACCTTCATCCGGAGAGTCCCCGTGGCCACCATTCGAACCGTCTGCGCCCATGATTGCCCCGATATGTGCTCCTTGCTCGCACACGTCGAGGACGGCCGAATCGTGCGCATCCAGGGCGACCCGGAGCAGCCGTTCACCGCCGGGTTCGCCTGCGGCAAGGTCAACCGGGACATGGAGCTGGTGTATTCGCCGGAGCGCCTGACGACTCCGCTGCGACGGGTCGGCCCGAAAGGCAGCGGTGCGTTCGAACCGATCACCTGGGACGCGGCGCTGGACGAGATCGTTGCCCGTTGGACCGGCATCATCGCCGAGTCCGGCCCCGAGGCTATCCTGGGTTATGCCTATAGTGCGCATCAAGGCCTGATCAACCGAGGCCTCACCAACGGCCTGTTCCACGCCCTCGGCACCAGCCGGCTGCTCGGTGGCACCGTGTGCGATTCCTGCGCCGATGCGGCGTGGGAGGCAACGGTCGGACCCATCGGCGGCGCCGATCCGGAATCAGTGTCCGAATCCGACCTTCTGATCTCTTGGGGATCGGACCTGCACGCCACGAACGTGCATCTGTGGGCGAAGTTCGAGCAGGCCCGCAAACGCGGCGTTAAGCTGGTGGTGATCGACCCACGCCGGACGCGCACGGCGCAGGCGGCCGATGTTTATCTGCCCATTCGGATCGGGACCGACTCTGCCCTGGCGCTGGGCATGATGCACATCCTGGTGCGGGACGCTCTGGCCGATCGGGAGTACCTGGCGGAACACGCATTGGGCTTCGATCAGGTCGAGCGGGACGTGCTACCGCGGTTCACCCCGGAACGCACCGCCGCCATCACCGGCCTGTCCGTCGCCGATATCGAGCGTTTTGCGGCGATGTACGGTGCCGCGCAAAAATCGTTCCTCCGGATCGGCTTCGGCATGAGCCGTTACGTCCATGGCGGCCAGAATTTGCGCACCGTGGCATTGCTGCCGGGCGTGACCGGCGCCTACGGCCGTTACGGCGGCGGCGCAATCGTCGCCACTGCCGCGTCGTTCGATCTGAACTACAACGCCGTGCGGAAGCCGTCGGGACCGGCGACCGCGCGCACCGTCAATCATTTGAAACTGGGCGAGGCTTTGTCGGCGGATGCATCGATCCAGGCGCTGTTCATCGCCGCCAACAACCCGGCCGTCACCAATCCGGACACCGCGAAAATCCGCGCGGGACTGTCCCGTGAGGATCTGTTCACCGTCGTGCATGACCCGTTCATGACCGCCACCGCGCGCTATGCCGACATCGTGTTGCCGGCAACGACCTATCTGGAGACGGAGGATTTCTACCGTAGCTACGGCACCTACTACATGCAGTATGGACAGCGTGTCGTGGAACCGCTCGGTCAGGCGTGGTCGAATCTGCGCGTGACCCAGACTCTGGCGGCGCGCATGGGAGTAATCGATCCGGTATTCAGTATGACCCCGCCGGATATCTTGAAAGAATTGTTCAGGGGCGCTGGCCTGAAGGCCGATCCGGAGACGTTGCTGAATGGTGTGGCGGTGTCGATCGCGGGTCGTTTCGGCCAGGAGTTCCGCACACCATCGGGCAGGCTGGAGTTTTACTCGCAAACTCTGGCGGACCAGGGCCTGCCTCCAATGCCTGACTGGAAGGCCGAGCCGGCCGCCGCATATCCACTTCGGTTGCTGACTACACCGGGATACTTTCAGAGCCACACGGCCTTCTCGGGTGTCGCGTTCCTGCGCGCGAGAGAGGGTGCGCCCTGCGCGGTCCTGCACCCCCAAGAAGCGGCCGCGCGAGGACTCAACGATGGCCAGGTGGTTCGTTTACAAAACGATCTCGGTCAGGTGTCGTTGCGTCTGCGGGTTCGCGATGAGGTCCAGCCCGGTGTCGTTCTGGTTCCCGGTCAACGCCCCGATGAGGAAGCGGAAGGCGGCACCGTGAACATGCTGTGTGCAGACAGTTACACCGACATGGGTGCCGGCGCGACCTACCAGAGCACGTGGCTGGAGGTCAGCGCGGCGTGATCGCCGGTTCATCGGGTAGTTGTCGCACGGTCGCGCAGTGTCTCCGCGGCTGTGGCCCCCGGTACGCGGACAGGCGATCAGCAAGAGCGGCGATCGCGACTGTCGGCAATCTGTCACTTGCACCGCGATAAAGGTTTCTGGATACCGATTGCCGACGAAATGAGGGTCCGATCGCGATGTCCGAAACATCTCCCCGCTGGCAGGCCATGCTGGCCGCGTGCATGCTGACCACGATCTCGGCGCTTCCCGCGCTTGCTGACGGCATGACGCGCATCGCATTTGTCGATACCGGTAATACCGGCCGCAGCGTGACCGCCGAGGCGCTCGCCAATGCGGCGATCGAGGCCCATCACCTGCCCATCCTGGTGATCTCGCGGGCGGTCGATCTCAACCCGTATAACGTCGTGCCGGAGGCCAATGCCGCGGCACTCCTGGCGAAGCGGGGCCTGGATGTGTCCGCCCACCGCGCCGTGCAGGTCATCGCCAACGACATCCGGCATTCCGATCTGGTACTTGTCATGACGGACAAGCACAAATCGACAGTTCTGGATCAGTTCCCCGACGCGAAGGGCAAGACTTTTACACTTGCCGAGTACAGCACTGGCACGTCGAAGGATGTAGTCGATGCCTATAATCAGCCAATGCCCGTATATGAGGAAACATTCCACCAGATCGATGGCTATATGACGTCAGCATTGGAAAGGGCGGTCAAGAAATAACCAGGGGCTTTCCAACGGACGCCCGGGGGCATCCGGCGTACCAGCCGGCGTTACTCGTCCCCCTCCGGCTCCAACCGCCCGCGCCGCCGGCGGCCGATCGCCAATTCGGTCACCACGCCATGCAGTGTTCGCAACTCCTGGTCCGTTACTTCACCGCGCTGAAACAGATGCTGCAAATTCCGCAGCATCCCCGGCCGCTTCGGCGCGTTGCGCAGAAACCCGCAGGCATCGAGCTGATCCACCAGATGTGCCAGGAAATTGTTCAGCCGTCCTTTGGTCGCGACCTGGCTTTCGTTGGTCATCAGCGACCGAGGCGGCGTGCCGTCCTCGGCCGTCCACCACTCGTACGCCATCACCATCACGGCCTGAGCCAGATTCAGCGACATAAACGCCGGGTTCAGCGGGAACCGCACCAGCGCATCCGCCTGAGCCATATCGTCGTTGTCCAACCCCGCCCGCTCCGGCCCGAACATCAACCCGGTCCGCAGGCCGCGCGTGCAGATCTGCCGCAACTCGACCGCCGCGCCGCGCGCCGTCAGCACCGGCTTCACGATGTGCCGCGGCCGAGGGCAGGTCGCGAACACATGGTGCAAATCCGCCACCGCATCGGCGACCGTCGGATGCACCGTCGCTTCCTCCAGGATGCGATCCGCGCCGGAGGCCATGCGCCACGCTTTCTCCTGCGGCCAGCCATCCCGCGGTGCCACCAGCCGCATGTGGAACAACCCGCCGTTGGCCATCGCCCGCGCACAGGCGCCGACATTGTCAGCCAACTGCGGCCGCACCAGGATCACCACCGGGCTATTACCGATCGGGTGCAGATCGGCGCCGCCATCGCGACCCGTCATCAGTTGCCACGCCGCCAGATCGAGCCCTTGGGCCCATCCTCCACCGCAATCCCTCGCGCCGTCAGTTCCGTTCGGATTGCATCCGCCCGGGCAAAATTCCGCGACGCGCGGGCAGCAAAGCGTTCCGCGACCAGGGCATCGATCTCCGCCGAATCATCGCCGCCGCCGCGGAACCAAACATCCGGAGTCTGCCGCAACAATCCCAGCAAAGCGCCCGCCGCCAGCAGCCCCGACGCGGCCGCCGTATCCCCGGCCATCGCCGCGTCCGCCATCGCATGCATCATCGACAACGCCAACGGCGTGTTCAGATCGTCGCACAACGCGTCCAGTACTTCGCCGGGCACATCGCCCGCGACCGCGTCCGGAGATTGTTCCAGCGCGCGATAGAAACGATCGAGTTCTTTCTTCGCCTCGGCCAGACCGTGATCGGAGAAATCCAGCAACGACCGGTAATGCGTGCGCAGCAGCAACAAGCGGATCGCCTCGCCCGGCGCCTTCGCCAGGACGTCACGAATGGTGAAGAAGTTGCCCAGGCTTTTGGACATCTTCTCGCCGTTGACCTGCAACATGCCGTTGTGCGTCCAGTAGCGGGCGAACTGGCTGCCGGGGAACGCGCACAGGCTTTGCGCCATTTCGTTCTCATGATGCGGGAAAATCAGGTCGCTGCCGCCGCCGTGGATGTCGAACGTCTCGCCCAGATACTTCCACGACATGGCGGAGCATTCGATGTGCCAGCCCGGCCGGCCGCGGCCCCAGGGCGAGTCCCAACCCGGCAAATCATCGCCCGACGGTTTCCATAACACGAAATCGCCAGCATCGCGTTTGTAGGGCGCAACGTCCACGCGCGCCCCGGCGATCAGCTCATCCTGGCTGCGGCCGGACAGAGTGCCATAGCTGGCGTCGGACGTCACCGCGAACAGCACATGCCCTTCCGCCGCATAGGCGTGACCGGAGGCGATCAGCCGCTCAATGATCATGATCATCTCGGCGATGTGGGCGGTCGCGCGGGGTTCTTCGTCCGGCGGCACATTGCCGAGCGCCGCCATGTCCGTGTGGAAGTCCGCGGTGGTGCGGGCGGTGATCGCGCTGATCGGCTCCCCGGACTCCTTCGCGCGGGCGTTGATCTTGTCGTCCACGTCGGTGATGTTGCGGACGTAGGTCACCGCGTCCGGAAACAGACGCCGCAGCAGCCGCGCGAGCACGTCGTACACCACCACCGGGCGCGCGTTGCCGAGATGCGCGAGATCATACACCGTCGGGCCGCAGACGTACATGCGCACGTTGGCCGGATCGACCGGTTCGAACCGTTCTTTGTGGCGGCTCAGGCTGTTGTGCAGGGTTAGGTGCGGCATTTTACTACGGTCCATCATCGGCGGCGGTTCTGATTTTGGAGAGCAATCGGCCCCACCCCTCGCCCTTACCGTCATGACCCGGCTTGTCCGGGCCACCCGGGCAGCACAGGGGCCGCGACAGGTGGCCCGGACAAGCCGGGTCATGACGGTGGGGCGGCGAGGGCGGAGCGCAGCGGACAAGCCCACTTTCCATCGTCGAAACCGCTGCATTATCAGCTTTTCGCTTTGTCCGCGAAACCGGCCGCCAACGCAACGCGATTTGACTCAACAGGGGAGGGACGTTACCCACGACACTCCTGTTGAGAACCATTCGCAAATGTCCGATCGCTTGCTGACACCAGACGCGACGCGTCGCGCGGCCTCCCGCCTGCGCCGTTTCATGGCGGTGTTCGGCCCCGGGCTGGTCGTCATGTTGGCGGATACGGATGTTGGCAGCATCGTCACGGCCGGGCAGAGCGGCGTGCAATGGGGCTACCGCCTGCTGTTGCTGCAACTGCTGTTGGTTCCGGTTCTCTATATGGTGCAGGAACTGACCGTCCGCCTGGCGATCTTCACCGGGCGCGGCCACGGCGAGTTAATCCGCGACACTTTCGGTCCGGTCTGGGCCTGGCTGTCCGCCATCGGGTTGGGAGTCGCCTCGATCGGGGCGCTGCTGACCGAATTCTCCGGCGTCGCCGGGGTGGGAGAGCTGTACGGCCTTCCCCGTTTCATCTCGTTGCCCATGGCTGCCGGCGCCTTGCTGCTCGTCGTCATTACGGGGTCCTACCGGCGGGTCGAACGGGTGGCCATGGCGGTCGGCCTGTTCGAGCTGGCGTTCTTCTTCGTCGCCTGGGCGGCGCATCCCGACGGGGCGGCGCTGATGGCAGGCTCGATCGATATCCCGTTTCGCAATCCCGAGTATTTGTATCTGGCGGCGGCGAATATCGGGGCGGTGGTGATGCCCTGGATGGTATTTTACCAGCAGTCCGCCATCGCCGACAAACGGCTGGGCCCCGAACACCTTGCGGCCGCCAGATGGGACACGGCGATCGGGGCGGTGATCACGCAATTGATCATGGCGGCGGTGCTGATCGCCTGCGCCGCCACGATCGGGCGCGGCAATTCCGAGGCCGCCTTGTCCACCGTCGGCGACATGGCGCAGGCGCTGACCCCGTTCCTCGGCACCACCATGGGAAACCTCATCTTCGGCCTCGGCGTTCTCGGTGCCGGCATGGTCGCCGCGATCGTTGTCTCGCTGGCATTCGCCTGGGGCCTGGGGGAGGTTGCCGGGTATCGCCGGTCCCTGGAACTGCATCCGCTGGAGGCGCATTGGTTTTACGGCGTCTATGCGTTCTGCGTCATCGCGGGCGCGCTGATCGTTGGGGTCTGGCCCAATCTGGTGGCTCTGAATGTGGCGGTGCAGGTGATGAACGCGTTCATGCTGCCGCTTGTGCTCGGGTTCCTGATCGCGCTGGCGATCAAGGCGCTGCCACGGGCGCACCGGCTGCAAGGCGTGTATCTTTGGGTGGTGGTCGCCGTGGCTGTGGTGACCTGCGCGCTGGGCGTATTCGGTGGGTTGTCGGGAGCGGGGTTAGTCTAGCCTCTACCCCGCCTCAAACCGCCCCAACCGCACCGCCGTGTGCCCCCGGCTCGGTCGCAGGCTCGGCATCACCAGCAGACACTCATCGTGCGGCGTGCGGATTTCCGTCTCGCCGTCCGTCGCGATCAGAGTGTCGCGCCGCGGAATGATATCCCCGCCCCGAAAGGTCTTCACAAAACAGAAATTGGAGGTCATCGCCGTCACCGCCGTCGTGACCGTGGCGATCCGCGTTGGTGCGGGTTCCGGCACCGGCGGCAGCGGCGCATCCGGCGCGGCCATCCCAAGATGCCGCAGCAACCCGGCGACACTTGCATTCATCGTATCGACGGTTGCCTGTTCCCAGTGCTGCCCGGCCTCCACCAGACACGCGGCGAACGGCGTCTCCGCCCGGGAAAACCGTGTGTAATCGATCAGCCGCCGCCCATTCGCATGCCCATGGTCCGCTACCACCAGCGGCGGTGTGCCGATCGCCCTGGCCATCGCCCGCCCCTTCTCCGGTACGCCGCTGAGGATCAGCGCCTCGGACGGCCACAGCATCGAATGCAGGTCCAGCACCACATCCACGGAATCAATTAAGCAACGAAAATCCCGGGCGCGGTCGAGTTCTATGGAACGGCGTGGCCCGTTCAGGATCGTTTCGTCCCAAACGCGATTCATATCCTCGTCAAGAAAACGCGAGGCCGTCGGGCGCAACGGATCGAACCGCTCGAACGCCGCCAGATTGAGAAATCCGAACGACAACCGCCCTTTCTCCGGCCGCAAACCGGCCCGCAGCAGCCGGTCCAGCACGATGGCGCCCGCCAGTTCATTGCCGTGCATTAATGACAGCAACGCGACATGCGGGCCGGGGCGGTTCGACTCCAGCGTCGTGAAGCCCGCGATACCGGTGTTGCCCGCGATCCACGGCGCGATGTCGGGTGCGACAATGCGAACCTTGAAGTCCGGCAGCGGCGCGGTTGAGGTGAACGACGGCATCGCGGTCACACCAGCAGCCGATCGGCAAGGCGCCGGATGAAGCGGTCGCAGGCGGCCAGCTCGGACTCCGCGATCCACTCGTCCGGCTGATGCGCCTGCGCGATATGGCCAGGGCCGCAGATGATCGTCGGAATACCGGCTCGTTCGAAAAAACCGCCCTCGGTGCCATAGGCGACTTTGCCGGCGCTGTTGGAGCCGGCGAGTTGCTTCACCACCGTGGCCAACGGATGATCGGCTGGCAGCGCCATGCCGGGCATTTCCAGTGCGACTTCGTAAGAAAACCCGCAGTCGGGATGCACCGCCTTCATCGCCGGTTCGATCGTTTCGGCGATCCAGGCCTTCAGCCGGTCGGCATGATCGTAGGGCGAGTCGCCGGGGATGGGCCGCCATTCCATGGTGAACGAGGCGCTTTCCGGAATGATGTTCAGGATCGTGCCGCCCTGCATGGTGCCGACGTGGATTGTGGTGTGCGGCGGGTCGAAGCCGTCCTCGAACGGGCCTTCCGCCGCCAGCCGGCGTGCCTCGCGGGCGACATAGGCAATCGCCTCACCGGCCGCCTGCACCGCGTTGACACCTTTCGAGGGCTCGCTGGAATGGCCGGTCAGTCCGCGCACCGACACGTTCAGGTTGAGCTTTCCTTTGTGCGCCAGGATCGGCTTCATGCCGGACGGTTCGCCGACCAGACACAGATCAGGGCGCAGGCCGGAGTCACCGATATCCTGGATCAGGCGTTTGACGCCGTGGCAGCCCACTTCCTCGTCATAGCTGATGAACAGATGCAGCGGCCGCAGCAACGGCAGTGCCTGGAAATCGGGAATCGCGGACAGGCAGGCGGCGACGAAACCCTTCATGTCGCAGCTTCCGCGCGCGAACAGCTTGCCGTCGCGCCGCTGTAGCGCGAACGGATCGCTGGTCCAGGCCTGGCCATCCACCGGAACCGTATCGACATGGCCGCTGAGCGCGAGGCCGCCCGCGGTTTCCGGCCCGATCACCGCGTGCAGGTTGGCTTTTTGGCCGGTGGCGTCAGTACTGACGCGATACCTCACGCCGTGGCTGTCCAGGTACTCCCGAATAAAGCCGATCAGCCCAAGATTCGAATGCCGGCTGGTGGTGTCAAACGACACCAGCCGGTCCAGCACTTCAGTCGTGGTCATCCGGGTCGCGGCGGTTTGAACAGTGAGCATAAGTGCACTCTATACGGGTCCGCGCTTGCGGCAACCGGTGGGGTGGGGGCTGAAACCGTGCCGCCGTCCCGGTTCCTGACGGTTCAGGCGGGGCATCGGCCCGACTCACAATCTCTTGTACTCTGGTTTGCCCAGTTCATCGTGCCGTGGCCGTGCAAATTCCCGCGATCGGGTTCGGTTCGGAGGTCTCGATAGTGCTTGCGCGGGCAGGTCCCGAAGTGACATCGTCGGCATAACAATAAAGACGGGAGGACAGCGGCGATGGACGCATCCATGAGTCCGGCATTGGCACGCGCGGCGGTGCTGGAACGCACGACGTTGCGAAAAGTCTATTTTCGTTTGGTGCCGTTTTGTTTCCTGCTTTACATCCTGTGCTACGTGGATCGCATCAATGTCAGCTTCGCCGCGCTGACCATGAACAAGGATCTCGGCCTCAGCGCATACGTCTATGGCCTGGCCGCGGGCGCGTTCTTCTGGGGCTACTGCCTGCTGGAAGTCCCTTCCAACATCATCCTGGAAAAAGTCGGCGCCCGCTTGTGGATCGCGCGGATCATGATCTCCTGGGGGCTGCTGTCGGCGGCGACCGCGTTGGTCACCGGCCCGACCAGTTTTTTCATCGTCCGTGTGCTGGTGGGCGTCGCCGAGGCCGGTTTGTTTCCCGGTCTGCTGCTGTATTTTCACCGGTGGTTCCCGCAGGAGCACCGCGGCCGTGTGGTCGGCTGGTTCTTGACCGGCCTGCCGCTGGCGACCGCCATCGGTGCGCCGGTGTCCACCGCGTTCCTGCAGATGGAGGGCATCCTGGGCCTGCACGGCTGGCAATGGATGTTCGTCGGCGAAGGCATCCCGACCGCATTGATCGGCATCACCGTGCTGTTCTTCCTGACCGAACGGCCGTCGGAGGCCAAGTGGCTGGAACCGGACCAACGGACCTGGTTGGATGACCGGCTGCGTCGGGAGACACATGCGATCGAGCAGGTGCGCAGCTTTGGCGTGCTGTCCGCGATGACCAACCCCAGATTGTTAATCCTGACCGTGATCTTCGCCGGAATCGGCATGGCGGGGGTCGGCACGGTGCTGTTCCTGCCGCAAATCCTGAAGTCGATCGGGGTCAGCAACACTCAGGCCGGGCTGCTGACCTCGGTGCCGTATGTGTTCGGGACGATCGCGATCGTGGTGTGCGGGCATTTGTCGGACAAGGTCGCTGATCGGTACTGGACGCTGGTGGTGACGTGCGGAATCGCCACGATCGGGATGCTACTGGCGGCGATGCTGCACGACAGCCTTTGGGTGCTGGCGGCGTTCTCGGTGGCAACGATCGGGTTTTACGGTATGAAGTCGCCGTTCTGGCCGTTGCCCTCCACGTTCCTGACCGGGTCGGCGCTGGCGGCCGGGCTGGCCCTGGTGAACTCATTGGGGAATTTTGCCGGGTATCTGGGGCCGATCGCCGTTGGCTATGCGAAGGACGCGACCGGGAATTTCGAGGCGGGTTTGTATGTGCTGGCCGGCGCCGCGTTTGTTTCGACGATGACGGCGTTGGGGTGTGCGCTGTGGATGCCGAGGGGGGCGACCTCGGTGGGGCGGTTGGTGCCGGTCCGGCGATAGCGCCAAACCGGCGTTATCGTTTCCCGATCCGTACGGTTAGGCGCCGCCCAATAATAGGCGAATCCAATCCCACCGTCATGGCCCGGCTGTCCGGGCCACCTATGGCGGCAGGCGCTTGGATAAATGGCCGTAACAAGCCCTGCCATGACGATGAGGCAATGGTGTCCGCTTGACGCGGTTATTTGGAAGTCGCCTTAGAGTCCCAAATCGCTCAGTCCCGGATGATCCAGCGGTCGCGCTGTGCCGACAGGCCAGTGGAACAACCGAGCCTCCGGCAGGAGCGGCAAATCGTTGATGCTGGCATGGCGCACCCGCATCAGGCCGTGCTGATCGAACTCCCAATTTTCATTGCCATAGGCGCGGAACCAGAGGCCGGACTCGTCCTGGTATTCGTAGGCGAACCGAACCGCGATCCGGTTGTCGGTGAACGCCCAGAGTTCCTTGATCAGCCGGTAGTCGCGCTCATTGGCCCATTTCCGCGTCAGGAACGCCACGATCTCCGGCCGGCCCTGGAAGAACTCCCGCCGGTTCCGCCAGCGGCTGTCCTCGGTATACGCCAGCGAAACCCGTTCCGGATTGCGGCTGTTCCAGCCATCCTCGGCGGCACGGACCTTGATCCGCGCGGTTTCCAACGTGAACGGCGGCAGTGGGGGGCGGTCGGTGGACATGATCGTTTCCTTTACCGGCGGACGATGGAGTGGCCGGTCATTTCCGCAGGCTGCGGAATGCCCATCAGCGCCAGCATGGTCGGGGCCAGATCGGCCAACCGGCCATCCCCGATCGCTGTTGCTCCGCCGCCCATCAGCAGCACCGGCACTTTGTTGGTCGTGTGCGAGGTATGCGGCCCTCCGGTTTCGGGGTCCTTCATCATCTCACAGTTGCCGTGATCGGCGGTGACCAGCAGCGCGCCACCCTGCCGTTGCACGGCCTCGGCGATGCGACCGAGGCCGGTATCCACCGTCTGCACCGCCGTGATCGCAGCGGCTAGCACGCCGGTGTGGCCGACCATGTCCGGGTTGGCAAAATTCAACACGATCATATCGTATTTGCCGCTGTCAATCGCCGCGACCGCTTTGTCCGTCAGTTCCGGCGCCGACATTTCCGGCTGCAGATCGTAGGTCGCGACCTTGGGGGAGGCGACCATGATCCGGTCCTCGCCTTCATAGGCGATCTCGCGTCCGCCGTTCAGGAAGTAGGTGACGTGCGGGTATTTCTCCGTCTCCGCCATGCGAAGCTGCGTCTTGCCGGCGTTGGCGACGACCTCGCCCAGAATGTTGGTCAAACGATCCGGTGCGAACAGCACGCCCAGAAACGGTGCCAAAGCATCGGAGTAACGAGTCATCCCCACCGCGGCAGCCAGTTTCAGCACCCGTTTGCGCGGAAACCCGTCAAACGCCGGGTCCAGCAGCGGCGCCAGGATTTCCCGCACCCGGTCGGCGCGGAAGTTGAAGCACAGGATGCCATCGCCGTCCTTCATCCCGGCATAATCGCCGACCACCGTCGCCGGAACGAATTCATCGAATTTCCCGGCCGCGTAGGCCGCCTGAATGGCGTCGTCCGGCGTCGCGGCACGGGCGCCCTCGGCTTCGGCGATGGCGTTGTAGGCCTGCGTGACGCGTTCCCACCGCTTGTCACGGTCCATCGCGAAATAGCGGCCGATCACGGTGGCAACCGGCACGCCTTCAGGCAGCGCGGCTTGCAGTCGCTTCAGGTCCTCGCCGGCCGATTGCGGCGGCGTGTCGCGCCCGTCGGTGATCGCATGCACGACCGTCCGGATGCCCGCCGCATGCAAATACCCCGCGATGGCGGCGCCATGATCCTGGTGCGAATGCACCCCGCCCGGCGATACCAGACCGAGCAAATGACATGTCCCGCCGGTCTGTTTCAGCGCATCCACCAGCCCGGTGAACGCCGGCATGGTCGCGATGGAGCCGTCGGCGACCGCATCGCCGATCCGCACCAGTTCCTGCTTCACCACCCGGCCGGCGCCGATATTCAGATGCCCGACCTCGGAATTGCCCATCTGGCCCTCCGGCAAACCGACATCGCGGCCGGAGGCTTGCAGGAACGCATGCGGGCAGGTCTGCCACAGGCCGGAGAACGCCGGTGTTTTCGCCAGTCGCACGGCATTGTCCGCACTGTCCTCCCGCCAGCCGAAGCCGTCGAGGATCACCAGCATGACCGGTCGTGTCGCCATTTGTCGCAATTCCTTCGCCTGCGGTGATCCGTGAGCGTCTGCCTAGCGCCACGAGACCCTGTGGACAAGTCGTGACATCAGTCCAGCGTTTCCCGATAGCTCAGCGTGGCGATCACGCCGACGACCAGTGTAAACGCCGCGATCGGCCAAAGATCGGGAGCGATCTCGGTAATCCCGTTCCCTTTCAGCAGCATGCCGCGCACGATCCGCAGCGCGTGGGTGGTTGGCAGCAATTCCCCCACCCACTGCGCCCAGACCGGCATGCCTTTGAACGGAAACATGAAGCCGGACAGCAAAAACGATGGCAACAACGTGAACTGTGCCATCTGGATCGCCTGCATCTGATTGCGCGCGAGGGTAGAGAACGTGATGCCCAGCGCCAGATTGCTGGCAATGAACAGACCGAGCGCAACACTGAGCAGCGGGATGGAGCCGCGCACCGGCAGCCCGAACACCGCCACCGCGATTGTCATGATCATCACCACCTGCACGTAGCCGATCACGATATACGGCACGACCTTCGCCAACATCACCTCAATCGGCCGCACCGGCATCGCCAGCAGATTCTCCATCGTTCCCCGCTCGGTTTCCCGCGTGATCGACAGGGTGGTCACGAACAGCGTCGATATGATCAGAACAATACAAATCAACCCCGGCACGATGTTCAGGACGGTCAGTTGTTCGGGATTGTAACGAGCATGCAGATTGAACTGGAACGGCACCTGTGCCGGTACGGATCGCATCGACGGCGGCAGATCCCGGTCCAGTGCGGTCATCAAACCGGCGAGCGCGGCGGCGGCATTGCCGATCGCGGTCGGATCGGTGGCGTCAGCATCGACCAGCACCGAGGGTTGCTCGCCCCGATCGACCGAACGGTCGAAGTTGGGCGGGATCTCGACGACGAACAGCAGTTCGCCATCGGCCAACCCCCGTTCGGCCTCCGCCTCCGACGCCAGCGGCCTGATGTCGTAGTAGCCGGTGTTCTTCAGGGCCATCAGCAGGGAACGTTCATAGCTGGAATGATCCACCGTCAGAATCCCGGTGGGGAGATGCTTTGGATTGGCGTTGATCGCGTAGCCGAACAGGAACAACTGCATGACCGGCAGCGCGATGATCATGCGCAAGGTGAACGGATCGCGGCGAACCTGGATCCATTCCTTGCGCAGCAGCGCCAGGAAGCGCCGGAACGAAAAACCGTTCATGGGGCGGGCTGGCTGAGCATATGGATGAACACGTCCTCAAGCTGTGGCGGGACCTCCCGCCAGACCAATCCACTATCGAGCGCTTTGGTTGCCGCTTCCAACGCGGCTCGGTTCATCCCGGCGATGTGCAGCGCGGACCCGAACACGGCCGCCGACTCCACGCCCGGCATCGCTCGCAGGGACCGGGCCGCGAGATCCAGCCCCTCGCCGGTCGCGGCGAACGTGACCAGACCGCTGCCCTTGGCGACCTCATCGGGCGTACCCTGCACGACGATCTTGCCGTCCGAGAGATAGACGATCCGGGCGCAGCGTTCCGCCTCGTCCATGTAATGGGTGGAGACGAGGACCGTCAGCCCGTCCGCCGCCATATCGTGGATCAGGTCCCAGAATTCCCGCCGCGCTTTGGCATCGACGCCCGCCGTGGGCTCGTCCAGCAGCAACAGTTTTGGCTTGTGCAGCACGCAGGCCGCGAGAGCGAGACGCTGCTTCCAGCCACCCGACAACTGCCCGGCCAACTGGTCTGTTCGGTCTGCCAGACCCATCCGGTCAATGATCGCCTTGACGGCCTCGGCTCGATTGTCGATTTCGTACACCGCGGCAACGAAATCCAGGTTTTCGCCGACCGTTAGGTCCTCGTAAAAGCTGAAGCGCTGCGTCATGTAGCCGATCTGGCGCCGGATCAGCGGCGCATCGCGAACGATATCCAGGCCAAGGCACGTGCCACCGCCGCCATCCGGCTTGACCAGACCGCACAGCATGCGGATCGTGGTGGTCTTGCCGCTGCCGTTGGCACCGAGGAACCCGCAAATTTCGCCGGCGCCGACCGCCAGCGTCAGGCCATCCACAACCTTGCGTTCTCCGTATCGTTTATGCAGATCGCGGACATCGATGACAGGCGCCGCCGTCATGGCGTCACCACCGGCCGCACCTCGATCGGCTCACCGGGATTGAGCCGAACCGCTTGCTCGCGCGCCGGACGGGCTTCGACGATGAACACCAGCTTGGCTTTACTCGACTCGCTGTAGATCAAGGGTGGCGTATATTCAGCCTGGGGAGAAATGAACGAAATCCGGGCGGTCAGTCCGGTAGGGCAACCGTCGCAGGCAAGCGCGACCCGGTCATCGAGGTGAACGGTCGAGAACAACGCCTCCGGGACAAAGAACCGGACAAAAATATTGCCGGGCGGCAACAACGATACCACCGGCGCTCCGGCCGCCATCGTTTCGCCCGGGCGAGCCAGCACGTCGGCAACGCGGGCGCTGACCGGCGCAACGACCCGGCGCTGTGCCAGCCGCCATTCCGCCATATCCAGCGCCGCCCGGGATGCCGCGACCGATGCGCGTTGCGCCTCGATCTCCCCATCCCGTCCCATCGGGGCGCGGGACTGTTTCAGGGCGGCCTGTAGTGCCTCGACCTTGGCCTGCGCCGAACGGTAATCGGCCCGCAGTTGATCGACGCTTTGTTTGGTGGCGTCGCCGCGTGGCAGCAGATTTTCGCCGCGCGCCAGATCGCCCGAGATGCGGACCAGGGTCGCCTGCGCGTCGGCCAGATTGGCCTCGGCCTGCTCGATTTCGGTGGGTTTGCCACCCGCCATCAGGTTGGCGAGCTGCCGTTCCGCCTGCGCCAGCATCTGAGCGGCCTGATCGCGCGCGGCCCGGTCGTTGGCGTCGTCCTGGGTGAACAAGACCGCGCCGGCCTCAACCGCATCCCCACGCGAGACGGCGACGGCCGTCAGCAGCCCTTGCTGGGTCGGGCCGACCTTGACGAAGTCCGCTTCAGCGTAACCCTGCCACATGATCGGATCAGGACGGCGCGATGACCACCACCAGGCGCCGCCACCGGCGGCGACCAACAGCACGACCAGAAGCAGCACACGTCTCGTCACACCGGATCATCCTTCCTGGTGAGCCGGTCAGGGCGTCACAAGTTGCCTGATGCTAAACTATCAGGGGACGATCCGATCGGGGAAGAATCGGAAACTACTTACGGATGGCCAAGCGGCGATAAATGCCGGAGTGGCTCGTTCAAACCGAGTCGACGCGGCCAGGGAAGACGCCGGCACTGAGCGGGCATTAGTTCCGTGGCAAGCGCGTTGTCGTTGGCGCATCCGGGTTTTGCGCCCTGTGCCGCAGCAGATGATCGGCCAGCACGCAGGCCATCATCGCCTCACCCACCGGTACGCCGCGAATGCCGACGCACGGATCGTGGCGGCCTTTGGTGACGATCTCGATCTCGTTCCCCAGCCGATCGACGGACTGCCTGGGGGCGAGGATCGAACTGGTCGGCTTCACCGCGAACCGCGCCACGATCGGTTGCCCGGAGGAAATGCCGCCCAGGATGCCGCCGGCGTGGTTCGACCCGAACTCAACCAGCCCGTCGCGCATCCGCATCTCGTCCGCATTCGCCTCACCCGACAGGGCGGCGGCGGCGAAGCCCTCGCCGATCTCGACACCCTTGACGGCATTGATCGACATCAGCGCGCCCGCCAGATCGGCATCCAGCTTGCCGTAAATCGGCGCTCCCAGACCGGGAGGCACCCCGTCAGCAACAACCTCGATCACAGCACCGGCCGAGGACCCCGACTTGCGCACACCGGACAGATACTCGTCCCAAACCCCGGCCATCACCGGGTCCGGGCAGAAGAACGGGTTTTCGTCCACCTGCGCCCAATCCCAGCGATCACGGTCGATCGCATGCGGCCCGATCTGCACCAGGGCGCCCCTGATCCGCACCGCGCTGCCCAGCACCAACCGAGCGACGGCGCCCGCCGCCACCCGCATCGCGGTTTCCCGAGCGGAGGATCGCCCGCCGCCACGATAATCCCGAACGCCGTATTTCAGGTCGTAGGTCAGGTCGGCATGTCCCGGCCGGAACTGCGTCGAGATCGCCGCATAGTCGCGCGACCGCTGATCCTGGTTCTCGATCATCAGGCTGATCGGGGTGCCGGTCGTGACACCCTCAAACACCCCGGACAGGATGCGGACCTGGTCCGGCTCTTGCCGCTGGGTGGTGAATTTCGACTGGCCGGGGCGACGTTTGTCCAGCCACGGCTGAATGTCTGCCTCGGTCAGAGGCAACCGCGGCGGGCAGCCATCGACGACGCCGCCGATCGCCGGCCCGTGGCTTTCGCCCCATGTGGTGACCCGGAACAGATGACCAAAACTGTTATGGGACATGGCGGCGCTCTGTCAGCCTTCGACGGTGGCGATATCGGGTGCGTCCGGATGTTTCATCCCGACGGTGTGGTAGCCGCAATCGACATGATGCACCTCGCCCGTCACACCGGACGACAGATCGGACAGCAGATACAGTCCGGCGCCACCGACTTCGTCGATCGTCACGTTGCGCCGCATCGGCGAGTTCAATTGGTTCCAGCGCAGAATATAGCGGAAATCACCAATCCCGGAGGCGGCCAGGGTTTTGATCGGTCCGGCGCTGATCGCGTTGCAGCGAATGCCATCGGTGCCGAGATCGGCGGCGAGATAGCGCACCGATGCCTCCAGCGCCGCCTTCGCCACGCCCATCACGTTGTAATGCGGCACCACGCGTTCGGCGCCCAGATACGACAGAGTCAGCAGACTACCGCCCGGCTTCATCATCGGCACCGCGCGCTGGGCAACAGCGGCGAACGAGTAGCACGAGATATCCATCGCCTGTAGGAACGCGGCTCGGGGTGTGTCCATATAGCGCCCGCGCAAATATTGCTTGTCGGCGAACCCGATCGCGTGGACCACGAAATCCAGCCCGTCCCAACGCTCCGCCAAGGCGGCGAAGGCGGCATCGGTGCTGGCATCGTCTGCTACATCGCACGGCACAACCAGGTCGGAACCAAGCGAAGCCGCCAGCGGGCGGACGCGTTTCTCCAGCGCCTCGCCCTGGTAGGTGAACGCCAGTTCGGCGCCCTGTGCGGCACAGGCCCGGGCGATGCCCCAGGCCAGCGAGCGGTCATTGGCAACCCCCATGATGACACCGCGTTTACCGCGCATCAGGGTGCCTTCGACCGGTAAGGGTGCCGGCGCACTATCCGTCATGTTGATCCTCTCGGTCGCGATGTCCGGTCAACGGCATCGCTGAGTCGTGGTGGCACAATGCAAAGGGATCGGGCAAGGGGCGGCGCGCGTTTTGTTCGCGCCAAAGAACGCTGAAGGGCGGCAAGCCCGGGGTGTTCATGGTCCGGCCGCGACCCGGCGCCGAACGGTGGGCGCCGTCAATGTTGGGCCGGTCAAGGGTTTGCTCCGGCGGATCGCTGGTTTGGGTGTCCGGCCTGCTATCGGTGCCGGCACCGGTTCGACCGACGGATTTTCCCCGGTCAGACGACCGATCAACTGGCAGTAGGAGTCGAGATAATCCGCCATTGCCAGCCGTCGCACCGCATAGGAACGGGCATTCTCCCGCAGCTTGCTCGTCAAATTCTTGTCCTCGAGCAGGCCTAAAACGGTTCGGGCCAGGGTGCTCGGATCGAGGGTGGGGGTTATCAGACCGTTGTCACCGTGGGTGACGAATTCCCGTACCGCCTGTGTATCGCCACCGACAACCGCGCAACCGATCGCCAAAGCCTCCCGCAGCGACCAGGACGCCACGAACGGATACGTCAAATAGACATGCGCGTCGGATCGCCGCAGCGCCGCGAGATAAGTCGCATAAGAGACGCGCCCCGGAAACACCACGCGGTCCATGTCGATATCCTGACCCACCTCCGCCAACATTCGGTCGCGCCAAATCCCGCCGCCGGCGGGACCCGAGCCGTAGCTGACCCCATCGCCGCCAATCATCACAACCTTGATGTCCTTGCGCGCCCGCATCAGCTCGGGCAGCGCTCGCATCATGGTGTGGAAGCCGCGATACGGCTCCAGATCGCGCGACACATAGGTCACCAGTTTGTCGGCCGGCCGGATCGTCATGCCGCCGATCTTCAGGGTCTTCTTGTGGGCGGCCGGGTCGGGACTGCACAGGTCCAGATCGACGCCTTCCCACAGCAGATCGATCTTCGGCCGTGCCCAATCCGGGTAGGTCGAGTGCTGCCACGCGGTTGGGCATTGCCCCGCGCCGCCCAGATTGAGTGCGATATGATTGATTGCGTTCTTCGCGCGGATGCGCGGAAAATCCAGCGGTTCGGCCGGAAATTCGGGATCGAAGCCAACATCCGCCGAATCGTGCTGGTAGTAGAATTCAAAATAACCAAGCATCGGGGCGTTGGGCCAAAGATCGCGGAGATTGAGCATCTCGCCCCATCCGTGATGGCCGATAATGATGTCGGGCGTATAGCCGAGATGGCGCAAACCGAAGGCGGTTTTGAACACCGCCTCGGCCCGTTTAACACCATTGTCGAGTTCCCGCGCGGCAATGTGGGTTTCCGCGATGTCCAGCGGCGGCCGTTGATAGGGGACCTTACGGACCCCGGGAATTTCGTTGGCATTCGGTTCGGTGATGAACACGACCTCGTGCCGGCCCGATGCGACCAGGTGGCGAACGATATGCAGGAACTGTCCGGGATAATTCTGGTGGACAAACAGGAACTTCAATCTGGTCACCTCGTCTGGCCGGGCGGCTGCCCGAACCGGAACCGTCGTCAACCGGCCCGCGCCGGCTGACTTTGAATGCTTAGTCGCGCAATGCTTAGTCGCGTGGCAAAAGGCGCTTGGCACGCGGTTTCACGGGCGCTTTTTTGGCAGCCGGCGTCTTGCCGGGGTTGGCTTTGCTGGCGGGCCGTTTCGCGGCTTTGGTAGCCGTCGCGTTGGTCTTGATCTTCGGGGCAGTGGTAGCCGCGACCGCTGCGACGGCGCCGCGGGGGCTCAGCACGATCTGGAACGCCTCCAACGCCGCCAGGCTTGGGGCCTCGCAGGCCTCGCCGCCGTTGACCGGCCCTACCGCGCTGCCATCGACAAAGGTCGCGGAATACCGGCATTCGAAGGCTTTCGCGGCGGCGCCCTTCAGCCGCACCTTCAGGCCGAGCAGCGGCAATGCCATCCCGCGGCTGCCGCAGAACTTCCCGCCTTCAACCCAGGGAGACAGCCAATTGCGGCCGAGCACCGCCTGATATTCGATGTCTTGCAAGGCAATGCCGTTGGCCGGCGCAAGACCGAAGCCCTCTATCCACTGGCGGCTGCCCTTGATCCCGAGCCAGTCGCCCAACATGCAGGTGAGGTCGCCGGAGAGCTGGACGTGCGCCATGACTTCGGGATTTGCCTCCGGTACCGGTGGAGTCGCGGCTTTCGGTTTTGCCGCCGTCGGCGCTTCGGGTCCGCTCGCGCCGGCGGCGGCCGGTTCCCCGCTCAAACGCAAAACCTGCAGGCTGGGGGGAGCGTTCTGGCCTTTGAGCTGATAGATCGTCACCAGAATTGGGGCCGAACCATCGGCCACGCGCACCAGGGCGGCTGTTCCGTTCAGCCAGCCATCCGTACGAAAGGTGCTGACGCTGACGGCTTCCTGACGTCCGCCGAGTCCCGGGGCAGGCGTAATCCGAACGCCTGGCAGGCCGGTGGTTGGGTCGGGCGGAGCGCTGCCCGGTGTTTGGAAAACGCAAAACAGCCCGGTGTCCAGCGTCATCAGATGCGCGGTGACCTGCAGTTCGGCAACCCGGTTGGACGCATTGGGAGGCGTCTTGTCCACCTGTAAATGACCTGCCGGAGCATCCCCCGCCGGCGCTCGTCCATCCGGGGCGGTGTCCGCCCGGGACGCGGCGGGGCGGAGTTTCGCCGGGTGGGTCCGTGTTGAATGGGTGACCGGTGCGGCGGGTGGTGTTGCCTTGATCCGGGTGCGTAACGCGCTCGCGGCTTCAGGAATGCGGCTGACTCGTTTTGTGGATTTCTCGGCCATGTCTCGACTTATGTCATCAGGTTAAAAGGATCGGCGGAGGCAATGGAGCCTGTGCCACCGGGGTGCGGAATTATGCCATTATCGGGATCGTTTGTTTTGCACGCACATATCCTCAATGCCCCGGCGCCCGTATGGCGGCAATCAGTGCGTTGTTAATAGCACTGGCGGGCAGTGCCAATGGAAGCAGAATTCCGCGCCCGGTCTGTCGAATTCGTTCGGCCGGCGCGCCGATGTCGAACGCCGCCACGGTCAATCCGGCGCGCCAGAGATCACTCAGGGTGAGACACCAGGTTTCCGGCCAAATCGATGCAACGAAGCCGATGCTGGCGTTTTGTGCCGCGATCAGATCAAGGGCCTCACCCGGTTCAAACCGCCCCGTTACAAATATGCGTCCGGTTGCCATCAGGGCCGCATCGTCGATGGTATGGCCCACAACGATGAACTCCAGGTCCAGGTCACGGCGTGCCGCGTCGCGGGCGCAGGCAAGCAGGATCTCATACCCTTTGTGCGCGCCGATGGCGCCGACCACACACACACGTGCCCGGAATGACGGCCTGGCACGTCCGGCCGTCATTCCGGGATCAGCGGGAGGAATGCTGGCGTCGTCCTCGTGCGGAATCGTTGTTGTCGCCAGTCCATCGAAGTGGCGTCGCAGCCGCCGGCCGGTGTCGTCGGACGGCGTGACAACCCGCCGGGCGGACGAGAGGAATGCGGCAGAGCGAGTCCGCAGCGCAGCGACCGAAATCTCTTCCTTTAAAAAACCGCCGCTACCGGCGACGCAGGTTTCGCAGCCGTGCAGGTCAGGCTCGCCACAGTAGCGGCCATGCCCGCCCACCAGCGAAATTCGGGGGCAGAACCATGCGTAATCATGCACATGAACCTCGTATGGCACCCCGAGTCGGGTTATCAATTCGTAAATGGCTGCCGGATAATCGGCCAGATGATGGGCCTCGATCCGATCCGGTTTTGTCGCGCGCAGCAGCCGAAGCAGGACCGGCAGTTCCCGTGGCATGGCGAACACCAGGTTCGGGACGTCGTTCGTCAGCCCTTCCCGCACCGTGATGGCCGGCTCTCCGGCGGCGGTCTCGGCCGGTCGCAGGATGATTGGCCGGCGGCCGTTGCGGGCGTGCTCCGCCGCCGCGTGGCGCACCTGGTGCTCGACACCGCCGCCCGACGCGTGGGTGATCAGAATCGCCGCCTGACGCCACGTCCGGCCACGCTCCCGCCAGTCCAGCAGATCGATCCGGCGGCGTGCATCGGCCAACGGGTCGTCCGCGACGAAACGGGCGATCAGTGCGTCATGGCCGGGATGGAGGTCTTCGATGATGCGGCCATTGCGCCGCCGGAGATGCCGGGCCGTGCCGTTGAACGAGGCACCACCGTGATGTCCGACAAACAAGCCGGTCAAGGCAACGTTCCGCCAGCCTAAAAGGCGGGCGCGCAGGCAGAAATCGTTCTCCTCGCCGTATCCTTGGGCAAAGATATCGGCCCTGAACAGCCCCGTGGCCGTCAGGCAGTCGCGGCGGAGATACAGGCAGAACCCGACCCCGACCGGGATATCCGTCACGTCCCCACCGTTGGCGCGGTGCACCAGGCGGTCCAGCCGGTTGGTGGCTGTTTGGTCTGGTGGCGGGTTGGTGCCGGAAGCGCCGGGATAGCTCAGGATGGAGGCTTCGTTCGAGAATGGGGTGACGGTGCCGATGTCGGGACCTGACCAGGCCGCCGCTTGCAGCCGCTCGAGCCAGCCGGGAGGCACCAGCGTGTCGCTGTTCAGCAGCACGACGTCGCCATCGGCCACGGCGGCGATGCCGGCGTTGGCCGCGGCGGGGAACCCCAGCGGCGCGGGATGGCGGATGCGGCGAATGGCGTGCTTTTGCTCCAGATCGTCCAATACAGCGATCACGGCAGGATCGGACGTTCCGTCATCCACGACCACAATGGATATTTGGTTGGGCACCGAGGCGATGACACTGCTCAGGCAGGCCTGGACAATATCGCCGCCGTTATGGACCGGAATGACAATCGTCGCGGATCGGCTGAGGTCATCGGTGCCCTCCGCCCAATCCGCGAAAGGCCCACCTGCGCGGGGGGCCGAACTGAACCCGCCTTGGCCGGCCTCATCCGCGAATGGATCGAGCGGACTGCCCGGCAAATCGAGACCATCCGGACCCCGGACGTGGATCGGTCCCGGCGCCGCTGAGGCAAGCTGATCGCGCGTCATCTGGAATGAACGCGGCAATGCCAGTGGCCCCGTGTCCAGGACGCCGCCGGAGGTTTCCGTGGCAACGACGGTAATCGGTGCGCCGCCGCCAGGGCCGGTCAAGCTTAGCACCGGCGGCGTCTGCGGATCGGACGGATGCCATGCCCAGCCGCGCAGTCCGCCCTGCCAGACCTCCACGCAGCCGAACAGGCGGCGGATCGCCGCGATGTCGATCGGGCTGCCTGGCAGCGGACGTTCGCCTCGACGTATGGAAAGCGTGCGGGCGCGTTCCCAACCCGCGGGCAATGCCGCTCCTCGCACAGGCTTGCCATCAAGCAACACGCTGACGGTTCGGCGGGCGGCGCCGTGGATCTCGAGTCCCCCGTCCGAACGCAGCGCACACCAACCTGCTGCACCGCCCATTTGCTCGGCGAGTGACCGCGTATCCGGGGCAAAGGCATGGCGGGACAACGCCGCTGCCAGGGATCGGACGGCCTTGTCGGGTTCTCCGTTGCGCAGGTGGGCGACGGTCAGGCCAAGCCAGGCCTGCCGCACATCGTGTTGCGAGAGGACAGCCAGAAACAGCATGGCGGCCCGGTTGGCGTCGGTCGCCAGACAGGCACCGGCCAGCATCAGGGTCGTATTGGGGTCGTCGGGTATCAGCCGGTGCGCTCGATCCAACCAGCGCAGCTTGTCCGCCGGGTCGCTGGCGGCCAAGGCGTTCGCCATGGCGGTGCGGGCAAGTGCGGCAACAGCCGAAGCGTCGGCCTGCCCTGTCGGTTCGTTCAACAACCGGCCTCGATCGACAACCGGGATCGAACCACTAGGCGCCGGCTGCGCGGGCCGGATTGCCCATCGCCGTTGCGTTGGTATCCGGAGCTTGTGGCAGCGCCGCGAGATCTGCCTTGGCCTCCTGCAGGCCCTGCGCGACCGCACGCTCCGTCCAGCGCCTGGCTTCCTCGATATTCAGCTCTCCGCCCAAATTGCGAGCCAAATAGCGTCCGAGCATCATTTGCGCATAGGGGTGGCCGCGTTCGGCGGCGGCGCGGAACCAGTGCTGCGCGGTTGCCCGGTCCCACGGCACATCGTGGCCGCCGCCGAACATGGCGCCGACCGCGAACATCGCCCCGACATGGCCGTTGGCCGCGGCTTTTTCGAACAGCGCGAGGGCGGCCGGATGATCTTTCGCACCGCCTCGCCCTGACAGCATCATGTCCGCCAGCATGACCTGCGCCTCGATCATCCCGACATTCGCCGCCTTGGCGATCCACAGCCGGCCTTCTTCCACGTTGGCTTCGACGCCACGGCCCTCGACCAACATTCGCCCATACCAATATTGCGCGTTGATCACCCCGTCCGCGGCTCGGCGCAGCCATTCGGCGGCCCGGCGGTCGTCACGCTCGATACCCACGCCTTCGGCAAGGCAGACGCCAAAGTTGAAGGCGGCGATCAGATCGCCGGACGCCGCCGCCTGCTCGAACCATTCGCGGGTGCGGATCGAGTCCTGCTCGTCACCATGGCCGCGCAACAGCAGATTACCGAGATCGACATGCGCCGTGGTGTCGCCGGCCTGAGCCGCGATGGCGAACAGTTTGGCTGCCTCATCCTGGTCGCGCGGCACACCGGCGCCGGTCAGATGCAGCATCCCCAGAGCGCGGGCGGCGCCTTTGTGGTTGGCATCGGCGGCCCGGCGAAACCACATCGCCGCTTCGGCATAATTCGGCGGCAGTTTGCCGCCCTTCGCGTAGATATCCCCGACCAGCGCGGCGGCTTCGGCGTCGCCGGCCAGCGCGGCCCGGCGCAGCCAGGACTCGCCTTCAGTCAGGTTGGCTTCAACGCCGCTGCCCGTCATCAATGCGTAGCCCCATCGGGCCTGAGCGTTGCGGTGGCCCTTTTCGGCGGCCTGCTTGTAACACAGGGCGGCGGCGGCGCGGTCCTGCGTCACGCCGACACCGCGTTCCAGCACCATCCCATAGAGATACAGCGCGGTTGCCAGCCCCTTCTCGGCCGCCTGGCTGAGATGGCGCAGAAGTTCGGCTTGTGTCTCCGGGTTGGTTGTGTCGCGCGCCAGTACCAGCGCGTATCCGAGCTGACCCTGTGGGCACAGGCCGGCGGCTGATTTCTGATACCAGCGGTCGCCTTCCTCGATGTTGCGCAGTTTTTCCGGACCCGAGGTCAGGATGAAGCCCAGCACCGCCTGACCATCGGCCGATCCCGCCTCGGCCGCGCGACGGGCCCATTTGGCGGCAGCCGCGTAATCCGGCTCCTCGGTTGTTTTCTGGCCGAACAGGCCCCCACCCGATCCGGCTACTTCGCTGCCCGCCCCCATACCATGCAGGCATAAGGTGGCCAGAAGCGCCTGGGCTTCGACAAATCCGTTTGTCGCGGCGCGCTCTACCCAACGCACCCCGTCGGTCCGGCTGGGGGGAACGCCGGCGCCTTCAAGATAACAGCGGCCGACGCGGAATTCCGCTTCTGGCAAACCGGCGCGGGCGGCGCGGGACAGCAGGGCGAACGCACCTTTGACGTCACCTTGTTCCGAATGGCGGACACCCCGCCGCAACGCGGCGGCGGGGGACATGCCGGAGAGGAGCGTGTCGAAAAGAGCCATTCTGCGATGCGTCCGTTCGAACCTGTGGCTGATTAACGTCCCGGCCGACGCGGCGCCACGCGCGCGGCGCGAACGCCGCTTGCATGACGAGCCGGAACCGGGAGAGACGCCGGCAAGCGGCTGAGGCGTGTGATCATGGCTCCCGCATACCCTCGGTGGCCAGCGGGACGGCTTTGCCAAGCATATAGCGCAGCACGGTTTGCTGACCGACCCGAATGTCCGCCTGAACCGGCATGCCGGGAATCAGATGGAAATCGTTCGGGGTATTATGCAGGGCGATCTGGTCGAGCGTGATCCGTGACCGGAACCAGACGCCGCCGGCATTGTTGGCGACCGCCACGGCGCCGGTCGGATTGCGCTGTTCGTCCTGGGCGGTGAAGCTGTCCGGGCTGACAATGCGCACGATGCCGTGCGCCATACCGTATTGCGTGTACGGGAAGGTATCGAACTTGATATCGACCGCATCGCCGACCTGGATATACCCATCGTCGGTGCCCGCGATGTTGGCCTCGATTTCCAGCGGTGCATCGGTTGGCACGAGCGTGATGAATTGCTGCCCGGCGGCCAGCACCGATCCGACCGAGACTTTACTGACGGTCAGCACGGTGCCGTCGCGTTCGGCACGCAGCTCCACGAGCTGGCGCTTCAACTGGGCCTTGTTCAGGGACTCTCGGGCATCCGACAGCTTGGTGAGCGCCTCGGTCAGCTTGTCGGCGGTTTCGGTGTGCCAGTTCTGGATGTAGCCATTCCGTTCGGCGATCAGTGCCGCCAGATCGCGTTGGCCGCCCAGGGCCTGCTGTTCGGCCCCGGTCAGGCTGCCCTGCATTTGGGCCCTGGTGTCCATGGCTGACAGGGTGTTGATCTTTGACCCGACGTTCAAATGTTCCAGTTCCTTGCGCATCGATTCAAGCGACGTCGCGTAGGCGAGGCGGTCCTTAAAGCTGGCGACGTCGGCTTGGGCGCGGCTGATGGTGGCGGTCAGGCTGTCGGCCTTCTGCTTGTAGTTTTCCAGCTTGAAACTGAACTCGGCCTGGCGCTGGCCATAGATCGCGGCCTGCAAGGCCATGTTCGGGTCCAGTCCGCTGTAGGTGAATGGACGGTTGTCCAGTTCCGCCTGCATGCGGGACACCTGCGCCTGCAACGTGGAAACCTGGGCGACGAGCGTACCCATATCCGCCGTGGCGAATGTGGGATCGAGATGCGCCAGAATCTGGCCCGCATGCACGATGTCGCCCGGATGCACGTCAATCGACCGAACGATGGAGATCTCCAGCGGCTGCACGACGACGGTGGGCGCCCGCGCCACCACCACACCGGCCGCTGTGACGACCCGGTCCACTTTGATCACCCCGGCCAGGATGCCCATCGCCAGGATCATGCTGCTCAACGTCCATGTGAAGCCGCGGGCAATCGGCGGCATCGGCAGGGTGATGATCGCGGTTGACGGTGACTGATACTCAAGGATGGCCGGCAGGGTCGGGTCCAGCCGGTCGTCCGGCGAGGAACTAATGGCCTTGGAGGAGGGTCGGGGCAGGAGCTGCATGACCTGAGCCTTCGTTTTGCATGTGACGATTCTGCTGGTTCCAAAGCGTGCGGTAGATCGCACACCGTTCCAGCAGCACGGAATGGGGGCCGATATCCATGAGCTTGCCGCGCTCCAACACCAGGATCTGGTCGCAGTTGACCAGGGATGACAGGCGATGCGACACGATCAACATCGTTCTGCCGCGGGCAATGCGTAGTAAATTGGCGTTGACCAGGGCTTCCGATTCCGGATCGAGCGCGCTGGTGGCCTCATCCAGGATCAGAATGCGCGGATCGGTGATCAGAGCGCGGGCAATGGCAAGGCGCTGGCGCTGGCCACCCGACAGGTTCGGCGACCCTTCCTCGATGTAGGTTTCGTAGCCATTCGGCATCCGCTCGATAAATTCCTCCGCTCCGGCCAAACGCGCCGCTCGGATGGCATCTTCCAGCGTCAGGCCAGGCCGGCCGGCCAGGATGTTGTCGCGGATCGATCCGCGGAACAGGAAGTTTTCCTGCAACACAACGCCGAAGTTGGACCGAAGATGCCGCAGATTGATCTCTCGCAGATCGGCGCCGTCGATCTTCAGGAACCCGGAATACTCGCGGTTGATGCCCTGCAGCAGCCGGGTGACCGTCGATTTGCCCGAACCCGAGCGGCCCACCAGGCCCAGCATGGTGCCGGCCGGGATGGAAAAGCTCATGCGATCGAGGGCGGGCAGCTTGGTGCCGGCGTAGGTGAAGGTGACGTCTTCGAAGGTGACCGCACCGGCGAATTTCGGACGCAGACCGTTGGTCGCCGAATCCTCCAGCGGGCGGTTCAGAACCTCGGCCGCCTGACCCATGGCCCCGCCGACCTCTTCCCATTCCTCGATCAGGCGGGCCAGCCCGACCAACGGGGCACTGACGCGCTGCGACAACATCATGAACGCAAACATGCTGCCGACCTGGAACCCGGTGTCGTCCGACAGGGCCAGGTAAGCGCCGATCAGGATGACGCCCATCCACATGAAGCGTTCGATCGGCGTGACCAGGGTTTGCGGCCAGTTCGATAACCGGCCCATCGCGTAGCGCCATTTGCCGACCTCGGCGGTCCGCTCGTCCCACAGCGCCTTGCGTTGCGGTTCCAGCGCGAGCGACTTGACGGTCTTGATGCCGAAGATGGTTTCGCCGAGGGCCGCCTGCTTCATGGTTTCGGCGGCGATCACCTTGCTGAAGATCGTCCGCATGGGACGCAGATAGGCCAGAATGATCAGCATGATCGAGGTCGCGCACACCAGCACGATCCAGGCCAGGGTGGCGTTCAGCCAGAACAGGAACGGCAGCAACACCAGCAGCGTGATCAGATCCAGCAGCGTGGTCATCAGCTTGCCGGTGATGAAATTGCGCACCTGGTTGATCTGGCTGACGCGATACATCGTCTCACCGGCCGGATGCCGTTCGAAGTAGTCCAACGGCAGCCTGATCAGGCGATTGAACACATGCAGGCTGAGTTTCGCATCCGTTCGTATGCCGACGACAAGAATGATCAGCCGCCGGGCAAAGCCCAGCAAGGTCTCATAGAATACCATCGTGCCCAAAATGAGCGACATCAGGAACAGCGTCGAATAGCTCTTATGGGTCATCACCCGATCCGCCACCTGCATCACCATCAACGGTGGCACGATGGTGAGGAAGCTGATCGCGACCGAGGCGATCAGCAGGTCGCGCAGGTGCTTACCCTCTTTCAAGACGATGCCGGCGAGCCAGCCCAGGGTGAACGGCGGATCAGCCTCGGCCTGGGAGCGTTCGGCGCGCAGCAGAATGGCGTCGCCGTCCCACACCTCGTTCAGGCGCATCTCATCCACCGGCACGGGCGGGTCGGCTTCCGGCGCGCGCGGATCGCGAATGAAAACGATCTTGGTTTCGGGATTGGCGCCGGTCAGCAGTCCGGCCGATCCATCCTTGAACAGCAGCGTGACAGGCCCGGCACCGGACACCGAGAACAGATGGCGCCAGCGCAGCCGCAGCGCTCGGGACCACATGCCGGTGCTCTGTGCCCAGGCGGACAACGCGGCGGCGGTGGGAATCGTCTCACCCGGGGCAAGGCGGAATTCGCCGGGATCGAGTTCCAGGCCGTAATACCGTGCCGCCATCATCAGGGCGAGCAAGCGGGGGTGGATCTGACCGCGGTTGTATCCACCTCCCGAGGCCGGCGCGTCGGCACCGGACGAGCCGCCACCTCCGGCTGCCTGCGCAATTGTCACGGGCGTACGACTGGTCCCGAAGGGTCCGGGTGCGTGTCCGTCAGAAATATCCACGAGCAAACCCTCTTAGTGGCGTATCGGACAACAAGACGAACCGGGGCTTTCCGGTCGCCGTGCCGCCCTGCGAATTGATAACACAGACGCGTCACCCCAGCACTGGTTCGGTTTCTGGAGCGAACCACGGTGAGTGTATCGACTGCATCCTTCAGGCTGACGCGATATTGACAGCCACGGGATCACAAATCGAGTATGGCCGCTCAAGACTTCAAACCCAACCGAAATCTTAATTTCGAGATCGGACCAGCCACGGTTGTGCACCTGATGCCAGTCAGGATTGAATGTCCGTCATGGTCATGCAGCTTGTGGCACGCTGGCGCCAGTACGCCAAACGTCAAAAGGTTACAGTCCAGCGGATCGTGACACGGCGCGTCGCCGCGACACCCACGGGTGTAAGGTACCGGTCGTCAGAGCGACGGTTTGCTTCTATCATCTCCCGGCGACGCAACAGGGAAGTAACCGGGATGGACATCCGCAACGCCACCGACGCCGATGTGCCTGACATCCAGGCGATCTATGCCCACCATGTGCTGCACGGCACCGGCACGTTCGAGGAGGAACCTCCGTCGGTCGAGGAAATGGCCGCGCGGTTTCATAAGGTGGTGGATCATGGCTGCGTCTGGCTGGTCGCGGTGGATGCGACCGGGGTGCTGGGCTACGGATATTACGTTCAGTTTCGGGACCGGTCAGCGTATCGCTTCACCGTCGAGGACAGCATCTATGTGCGCGAGGACGTGCGCGGACAGGGCGTCGGCAAGGCGCTGGTGTCCCGCCTGATCGAATTGGGCACCGCGGCGGGGCTGCGGCAGATGATCGCGGTGATCGGTGATTCGGAAAATGTCGGGTCGATCGGCGTGCATGCCAGCCTGGGGTTCCACATGATCGGCACGATGAAGTCCGCTGGCATCAAGTTTGGCCGTTGGCTGGATGTGGTGACGATGCAGCGCTCGCTGGGCCGGGGCGACGCGAATATCCCGGCCTGAATCGGCGTATCCGATGCGGTTCGACCGGCGTCTGGCGGCGATGGGGGCATACGGGTTCGTCTCCGGCCTGCCGCTGCCGTTGTCGGGGTTCACGTTCCGGCTGTGGCTGACCGATAGCGGCGCCGGTCTGGCGATCGTCGGACTGACCGCCTGGATCGGGCTGGCATACTCGCTGAAATTCCTGTGGGCGCCGCTGCTGGATCAGACGCCCCCGCTGCGCTTCCTGCGCGGCTTCGGCCGGCGGCGCGGCTGGCTGTTGCTGATCCAACCATTGTTGGCGGCTACCGCCGTTATGCTGGCGCTGTCCGACCCGGGTGCCGCACCGTTGGCGGCCTTCGCGGCGGCGGCGAGCGTCGCGGTGCTGTCCGCCACCCAGGATATCGCCATCGACGCCTGGCGGATCGAGGTGTTTCCACCGCGCCGCCAGGGTGTGGCGCTGGCCTGTTATGTCTGGGGCTACCGCATCGCGATGCTGGTTTCCACCACCGGCGTGATCGCCGCCTCCGCCGTGATCGGCTGGCATCAGGCTCTGCTGGGTGTGGCCCTGCTGGTCGGATGCGGCGCGATCGTGACGCTGGCGGCCGCGCGGGAGGACACCGTGCCCGACAGTGCGACCGAGGTTCCGAGACACGGCCCGCGCCACGCGATCGTCGATCCGGTGCGGACCTTTTTGGCGCGCCCGTCGGCCTGGCTGGTGCTGGCGTTCGTGGCCCTGTTTAAGCTGGGTGAGGCGATGGCCGGCATCATGACCGCGCCGTTCTACCGCCACCTCGGGTTCGACAAAGCCGCCATCGCCGCGACCGGCCCGTTCTCCCTGGGCGCAACCCTGGCCGGAATCACACTCGGTGGCTGGCTGGTGGTCCGGATTGGCGTCGGGCGAGCATTGCTGGTGACCGGATGGGTGCAGACGATGGCGATGGCGATGTACGTCGTGCTGTCGCTTGCCCCCGGTCAGCATTTTGTCCTCTATGCAACGGTGACGGCCGAGGCGTTCGCCCAGGGCCTCGCCGACGCCGCGTTCCTGACATTCCTGTCCGCGCTGTGCGAGCGAGCGTTCGCCGCGACTCAGTACGCGCTGCTGTCATCGGTCCCGCAGCTTGCCATCCACACGCTCGGCGGTGCGTCGGGGGTGATGGCGGCGTCGCTCGGTTGGACGCTGTTCTACACCGTCTGCATGGTGGGGGCGTTGCCGGGGATGGTGCTGATGATCGTTCTGCTGCGGCGGGACCGCCATTTACCGCCCGAGCATATCCAGGAACTGCTCGACGGTTAGTCCAGCGTCCGCGACAATGTGACGGAGTGTGCCGACCCCGATTTGCCGATGATCCGGAACGGCGACACGAGCATGCGGGACGTCTCGGCCCAGGATCATGTGACTGCCTGCCTGGCGCCGGAAAACGAAACCCGCGCGCTCCAGGGCCGCTCGGACCTCTCGGCCGGACAAATCGGTGGCAGTTTTGGAATAACCGCGTGCTCCGCTTACGCGGCTTCGACCTCAACAAATTCCCGGCCGGCCTCCCGCGGAACCGGTTCACCGGTATCGATGCAGTCGTCCACGTAAAGTTTGATGGCTTCCTGGATATTCGTGAGCGCCTCGTCACGACTGTCCCCTTGGCTAACGCATCCGGGCAATGCCGGAACGATAGCCACGTAACCACCGTCGTCTTCCCGCTCCAGGATCACGGTAAAGCGCATGGCCAATCTCCATCAGACTGCGTTCGTGTCGCCGGTAGGGAAGCAACGGCCCAACGATAATACAGTAGCGCCGCCGCTTCCAGCATAACCGAGACGTAATACCTTACGCCGCCTTGGCGGGCGTCACATGTCCGCGTAATGTCGCTCCGGAATCGAAAAGGACCCGCACGACGTGGCCGAACCGCTTAAGCCCATCGGGTTCTGGAGCTATACCAGTTCTGACGACAAAAGCTCGCGCGGGCGGCTGAGCCAGTTGCGGCGCTTACTGGCGGATGAGCTGCAATTGCTGATCGGCCGGAATCAGCAGGTGCATGTCTGGCAGGACGTCGCCGCCATCCCGCACGGCACGGATTGGCTGAAGGAAATACACAAAGCGCTGGACCAGACCTCGTTCTTTATCCCGATCGTCACCCCCGCCTTCCTGGAAAGCGAAATGTGCTGTCAGGAAGTGCTGCGCTTCCATCAGCGGCAACAGGACCTGGGCCGCGACGACCTGATCTTTCCATTCCACTATATCGACATTGCCGACATCCAGGATCACGAGGTGCATGATCCCGCGGTCCTTGCTCTGTTGAAGAGCCGCCAGCGGATCGATTTCTCCCCGCTGCGACATCGTTCGCCCGAGTCCGAAGACGTGGCGACGAGCCTCAATGTGCTTGCCAAGGCGATCCGCGCGGCGTTGCGGCGGATTGTGGTGCCTGATGCGGTGAAAGTCGGAGGCGTAATCCGCGACAGCGGGGCTATCGCTTTGGGCGCGACCGCCCCAGCGGCAACGCCGCGACTACCTGTGCCCGGAACGGTGATGCGGGAGGGCGCCGGCCCGGAGATGGTGCTGATCCCGCCGGGCCGCTTTCTGATGGGCGTCCCGGAAGCGGAGTCAAGGCGGGAGGGCACCAAAGATTGGGACGACGACGCTCGTCCGCAACACATGGTCACCGTTGGCCGCTCGTTCTGGCTTGGAAAGTACCCGGTCATGCGCGGGGAATACGCGGTCTTTGCCACCGCGACCGGCCGTGACGCGGAGCCATGGGCTTCACCCGGATTTTTGCAGGACGATCGCCACCCGGCCGTCAACGTCAGTCACGACGACGCTACCGCCTATGTCACGTGGCTCAGCGAACAAACCGGCCAGACCTATCGCCTGCCGAGTGAGGCGGAGTGGGAATATGCGGCGCGGGCCGGCGAAACCACGGCGCGGTACTGGGGCGAAGCGGCCGGTAATCCAGGCGAACACGCCCATTTCGGTTCGCGAAGTGGCACCTGTCCGGCCGGGTCGTTCAGGCCGAACGCATACGGTCTCCACGATATGTTGGGAAACGTCTGGGAATGGATGGATGATACCTGGCATGACGGTTACAAAGGTGCGCCGTCAGACGGTTCGGCCTGGCTGGGAGGTGCAGCGGACCGCGTTGTCCGCGGCGGGTCCTGGCTCGGCGACGCGCGCACTGTGCGTGCCGCGTGCCGCTCCCAGCTCGTCCCCGCGAGCCGCGGTGACATCTTTGGTTTTCGCTGCGCCCGAGTTCAGGTGTGAGCGAGCGGAGCGGGATGCCAGTGCCAGCGGACGCGGGCAGGGGGTGATAGCGCGGAGCGCCGCCCACCGCCCGCGGCCGCCGGCAATGGCGTCACGCGCAGCGGCGGGCGGGTCCAGGCTTTGCAAGGAGTCCAGAGGGCGAAGCCCTCTGGTCCGGTATTGGGGATCGTGAGGCACGGTACCTGACTGACGACAACGCCCGACTGGCGAACGGCACGATACGAACTCAGTTCGGAGGTTTCGCATCGTTCCAGGTCCTGCGCCCATCATTCGGGTCGTGAAGGCAGCGACTGATTGGGTTCGCGTGCTCCAATTTGATAGAATACGATTGAGCGGCCGAGCCTGACATGATGATACGATGCGAGGCGGGATTGGAGGTGTGCCATGGGGACCGTGACCAGGATTGATTCGACCACCAGGGTGGTCTCGAACGAGCGCGTTCTTGGCGGCACTCCCGTCGTTGTGGGGACGCGTGTCCCGGCCGACACGGTTCTGGCGGAGGTTAAAGCCGGGAAATCGAAGTTCGACATTTTTCGGTCGTATCCCTCGCTGCCGCCCGACGGCGTGGACGCCTGCGTTGAGTGGGAGCGAGTTGGCCGGCCGCTTTGAACGACCCGTTCCTGATCGACGAATGTCTTTCGCTCGATCTGGTGGCTCTGGCCCATGCGAGGGGGCACCATGCGACACACGTCGTGTTCCGCGGCATGCAAGGCACGACCGACCCCGATCTCATGCCGCTGATTCGGAACGAAGGATTTGTGCTGGTCACAAACAACGCCCGAGACTTTCTGGCGCTTTATGCCGAGGAGGACATTCACCCCGGCCTTGTGATCATTGTTCCCGGAGGGATTGTCAGGGAGATTCAGCTCGACCTTTTCAACCGGGTTCTGGACGTCATCGCGCCCATGGCGGACCTCATTAACAAGGTTGTGGAGGTTTTCATCGATGAGACCATCCAGGTGAGGGACTGGCCCCAATCTGGGTCGATCCCAATCCGGGCATGAGCAACATGCTTCGAGTACACCACCGACACGCGGCAGGCACCGCTGCGATCAAAACGTGGGACAAGTGGCCTAACCCAACGCCGCCACCACCTCTTGCTCCGTCGGGAAGCGTCCGGTTGCCTTTTTGGAGTATGCAACCCGCCCATCGACGGTGATCTCGAAAACCCCACCGCTGCCTTTACACAGGCTGACCTTGGCGGCCGGCCGGGTCTTCCTGATCAGGTCCCTCGCCACGATCGCACGCGGCTCATAGCCTCACATTCCGCAGAAACGGTGACCCCGCCGGGTTGGAACCGCATCGCTGAGGTGTTGAGCGCTTCGCCGCGACTGTCCGTTCGGCACACTCAGCCGCCCAATGCGGCGTTCAGTTCGATGTGATGATCCGGTTCGACTACGCGCGCGCGCAAGCGCCCCCGGAATCCCGAGGGTGCGACGCAAGCCTGAACGGATCAGAGTCAGGGAGGAGCGGTTGCCAGCAACGGATCGAACGGGTCCGCAATCAGCGCCTCGCCGATCATATACCCCAGCACCTCGCGGACCGTCTCCGGGGGCGGGTGCCTCCAGGTAAAGCTCCAGGTGTCCGGCTTCTTGTCTCGCTCTTTCTGAAACGACGTCTCACGGTATTGCCGTATCTTAAACAGCGTCGTGAAGCTGCCGCCGTAGTTCATGAGCGAGTCGGATATCTGGTTCCAGAAAGGGCCCGTGCAGAAACTCGGAATCACCGCGAGGTCCATGCAGATCGCGAGAATGGTGCGTCCAAGCGGCCGGCGGCGCACCTCGGCGTCGAGTTCCTCGGCTGTGGGGATACGGAGATCGTCCGGATCAAACGCAGGGCGCTTGGGTATCCGTTCGTCATCACCCGGTTCGGCCCGGCCACCGGGGACTTCACTGGCTGCCTCTCCCGAAGCCGGCTCCGCATTCGGCGGTTCAACGGGCGGCTTGGCCGGCGCGCGCTCGCGCGCATACACGAACGCGAGCTCGCGGCCTTTTTCGGCACGGGCGAGCAGATAACGCTCCAACGCCATCGCGCGCAAAAGGCCGCGCTGTAGCCGGGCGAGGATGGTCGGCAGGCTGTAAGTACCGCAGACCCCGGCCAGGGCGGCAAATTCCAATCTGGCGGCGCGCTCCGGCGCCGTCTCAACAAGCCGGCGGCCGTGACCGAGCAGAACGCGGACGACATGCAGCAGGGCGGCGAGACGTTGTGGCATGGTGTGGCCGGCTCGGTCCTGTGCGGGATCGGGCGGGGCAGGCCGGGTCATGGTTGGCGCCGTGTGCTCCATGTTTGTGAACTAACATTATAGTTAGTGCATGTCAACCCCGGGATGCATGCCATGGAGGGTAACGGTTGCGTGAACATTTCACGATGCAGCGGGTTGAGGCGCCCATCGGGTTTCAATGGGCGTCATCCCGCCAGTTATACCAATCGGCGTTGACACCGACTCTCCGCCGGCCATCCCCGTCATGCCGATGCAGGTCGGCCTCCACGCGGACTGGTGGTAGCCTCTCAATCGCTCCCCTGCGCCGCGCGGAAACCGCCAACCCCGCGCTCGATCTCCGTCACATGCTTCGGCCGGAACCCGGTCGGGTCGGTCAGGCCACAGGAATGGGCGATGATCTCCACTTCCTCGCGCACCTGCTGCGCATAGCGGGCGACCCGAGCGGCTTTATCGGTCGGGTCCAGGCCGGCGATCAGGTTGGGGACGGATGATGTCACGCCGGTCGGACAGTGACCCGATCCGCACTTCATCGCCTGGATGCAGCCCAGGCTGAACATAAACCCGCGGGCGGATGACACAAAGTCCGCGCCCATGCACAGCGCCCAGGCCACCTTATCCGGGGTGATCAGCTTGGCCGAGGCGATGATGCGAATGCGGTTTTCCAGTCCGTGACGTTCCCGCGCGGCGGTGACCATCGGCAGCGCGATGGTGATCGGCAGGCCGACATAGTCGATCAACGCCGATGGAGCGGCACCGGTGCCGCCCTCGCCGCCGTCGATCTGCACGTAGTCGGGGCAGCCTTCGGGGTGCAGGACACAGTCCTCGAACCAGCCCTCCAGGAATTCGGTGTCGCCGGCGACGAATTTCACGCCGACCGGCTTGCCGGTGATGCCGCGCACCCGCGCGACAAAAGCCCCGAGTTCGGCGATGTTGCCGATGTCGTGGTGCCGGTTGGGACTGATGCTGTCCTGTCCAACCGGGATGCCGCGAATGTCGGCGATCTGCTGCGTCACCTTGGCGCCGGGCAGGATGCCGCCTTTGCCGGGCTTGGCGCCCTGGGCCAGTTTGACCTCAAACATGCGGATCTGTGGGTAGGCGGCGATCTCTTTCAGTTTGGCCTCCGACAGCGTGCCGTCGGGGTTGCGCACGCCGTATTTGGCGGTGCCCATCTGCATGATGACGTCGCAGCCGCCTTCCAGATGGAACGGGGCCAGGCCGCCCTCGCCGGTCGCCATCCAGATGCCGGCGACTTTCGCGCCGCGCGACAGCGATGACACGGCGGCGTGGCTCAGCGCACCATAGCTCATGCCGCTGATGTTGAAGAAACTGCTTGCGTGGTACGGGTGGCGGCAGGAACCGGGGCCTTCGGACAGACCGATCTGTTTGCCAGGATACGGCCGCTTTTCCTCGTCCAGCACCGGGAAGGCAGCATTGCGGAAGACAAAGGCGGGAACGTTTTCGCTGCCGAAGCTGCGCAGGTTGGAGACCCCTTTGGCCGAGCGATACACCCAGCCGCGCTCCAGCCTGTTGAACGGGCGTTCGGCCCAATCCGGAAGATATTGATATTGGCGCATATATTCACCGAGTGTTTCGGCGAAATAGCGGAAGTAGCCGATGATCGGGTAGTTGCGCAGGATCGTATGCGCGGTTTGGCGGCGGTCGTGGACATACAGCGCGGCGAGGGCCAGCAGAATTACGGCCAGACAAACGAGAGCGAGCATGGCGTTCACCTCCAGGACAGACCTGCTGTTATAGGCGGCCTACCGTTTACGAAAGGTTAACGGATGCAGGGAGGGGCTTGTCTATGTGCGATTTGGTGACATTTCGGCAGGAGGGAAGACAGCCTCTTATCCGTCATGCCGGGCTTGTCCGGATAGGCGTCAACTTGAGGTGTTTGCCGGGAGGATTTGCCCATTCGTCATGTTCGAACTTCGCCCGACAGGCATCCGGGTATGCCTTCGGGTGGGGAAAATTAGCCCATTCGTCATGACCGGGCTTGGCCCGGTCACCCACGACTTTGTTTGGCGCGGCACAGGAAGTCGTGCGACTGGGCCAAAGCCCAGCCATGACGGGCGTGAAAAGCCTATACGTCCACACCGGCTGGCATAACCGGGCGTTCCGCTCAGGTCACACAACCCCCCGCGCCCGCAAATCCGCCACCGCGGCGGCGTCATATCCCAACTCCGCCAGAATAGCGTCGGTATGCTGCCCCAGGTCCGGGGTCGGTCCCAATGTCTCCGGCTGCGGATTGTCGGTCAGGTTGATCGGCTGGCCGACGACCCGAATATCCCCCAGGACCGGGTGATGCACCGCCCGCGCGATCCCGAGATGTTGCGTTTGCGGCTCCGCGAACACCCCGGCGATATCGTTGATCGGGCCGCACGGCACGCCGGCTTTGTTGATCGCCTCCAACCAATGCGCGCTCGGTTTCAACCGGGTGATCGCACCGATGCGTTCGTTCAGGACTTTCCGGTTTTTGGATCGCAGTCCGCCGGTCGCGTAGTCGGGATCGGACAAGGCGTCCTTCCAATCGATCGCCTTGCAGAAACGTTCCCACAATCCCTGGCCGGAGGCGGCGATGTTGATGTGTCCGTCCGCGGTGGGGAACACGCCGGTCGGAATGCCGGTGGGGTGATCGTTGCCGGCCTGACCCGGAACCTCATGCGCGATCAGCCAGCGGGAGGCCTGGAAGTCGAGCATGAAGATCTGCGCCTCCAGTAACGAGGTATGAACCCACTGGCCTTTGCCGGTCTGCGCGCGTTGCATCAGCGCCAACAGGATCGCCTGGGACAGGAAAATACCGGCGGTCAGGTCGGCGATCGGGATACCGACCCGCACCGGCCCCTGTCCCGGCAGGCCGGTGATCGACATCAGGCCGCCCATGCCTTGTGCGATCTGGTCAACGCCCGGCCTTGTCGCGTCCGGGCCGCTTTGCCCGAAACCGGAGATGCTGCCGTACACAATGCGCGGATTCACCGCGGCGATGGTGTCGTAGTCCACCTTCAGCCGGTATTTCACGTCCGAGCGATAGTTCTCCACCACGACGTCGGCGGTTTCGGCCAGTTTCATGAAGATGGCGTGCGCCTCAGGGGTTTTCAGATTCAACGTCATGCCGCGTTTGTTGCGATGCAGGTTCTGGAAGTCGAAGCCGTGGCGGTTACCGCCCACAACATCGCCCTTGGCGGAACCGGGCGGCTCGATCTTGATCACATCGGCGCCCCAGTCCGCCAGTTGCCGCACGGCGGTCGGGCCGGCGCGATGGGCGGTGAGGTCCAGAACTTTCAGCCCGGACAGGGGGAGGTTGACCATCGTGCGGTTCCTGTTGGATCAATTTTGTTACTTAAACAGTTAGTGTCGAGGCAGTGGAAACCGGGCGCGCCTTTTGCCCCCAATCGTCATGGCCGCACTTGTCCGGGCCATAACGATTGTAGAAACGGTAGTGTGGTGTCATGACGCCAGTAGAGACACGGTGTAGGATTACGGATCGATCCGCGCGCTGGCCGATCCAGCAACGACTTCCTTGCCGTCCTGGTTGGTCGTGGACAGCGTCAGATCGACATAGTGCTGGCCGCCTTCCTCTCGCAGCGCAACGACCGTGGCTTTCGAGTCCAGCGTGTCGCCCGGCCAAACCTGATTGGTGAAGCGCACGCCGAATTTCGTCAGCGTGCCGTCGCCGACATAGTTCGTCAGCATTTTGCCGGTCAGACCCATCGTCAGCATCCCGTGCGCGAACACGCTGGGATAGCCGGCGATCTGAGTCGTATAAACTTCGTCAGTGTGCAGTGGATTGTAGTCTCCCGATGCGCCCGCGTATTGAACGATTTGCGTGCGTGACAGGTTTTCCACCACGCGTTCGCTGTGAGTGTCGCCGACCTTAAGGGCGGATGCTTTCAGTGCCATGTCGATCCCCTCAGCCCTGGTCCACGGGACGTTCCGTCGTGACGCCGACGCCGCGCGCGGTGATCACCAACTCACCGTTCTGGTCGCGATATTCGGTGACGCGTTCGCGGAATGTCAGCTTGCCGGCGCGCTTGCTTTCCTTTTCCCAGACCTTGCCGGGCATCGTCTCGGCCGTCAGCACGTCGCCGGGGCGGATATGCCGATGATATTCATAATGCTGCTCGGCATGCAGCCCGCCCGACGACGTCGGCTTGCCCTCAATCCCGCTCGGTCCCTTCGCCGAGCCGAACCACTTCTGGCCGTTCTTCGGGCGCAGGTGATACTCCGGGTCGAACTGAGCCACCGCTTGCGGAAAGCTGGGCGGGGCGATGATGCCTCCGGCCTCGGTGGCTTTCGCCGCCGCCGCGTCGTGATACACAGGGTTGTCGTCGCTGATGGCGCGGGCGAACATCATGATGTGGCTCGCTTCAACGGGAAATGTAATTTTGGCCAAGGGTCCCCTCCGATTGCTTTTGCCCGGACACGTTAGCAGGCTTCCCGAAAAGAGAAACAGGCGGGCTGGCGCATGAGGCGTCCGATGCGCCGGCCGGGCATGAAAGCCGCCCTGGGAGCGGCGGCGATTCCCACATTCAGCGGGCCGCGCGAGATGGCGGACTCGGCCGGCGCGATCCGCTTTATGCGTGCTCCCGGCTGGCTCCCGCGTGGTCGGCGGGTTTATGCGATCGGCGATATCCACGGGTATCCGGACAAGCTGGCAAGGCTGCATCGGTTGATCGCGGAAGATTTTGCGGAGCGCCCGACCGGATCGGCTGTGCTGGTGCATCTTGGGGATTTCATCGATCAGGGTCCGGACAGCGCGGGCGTTGTTGCACTGTTGGCCAGCGGCCCGCCGATCCGCGACATCCCGGTGGTCAATCTTCTCGGCGATCACGAACGCATGCTCGTGGACGCACTGGCCGGTGACCGAGCCGCCGCCACCGACTGGCTGTGGGCTGGTGGGCGAGAAGCACTGCCAAGCTGGGGCTTGAGCCCGGATCTGCCGCGCGAGGCCTGGGAGTCGGCGTTGCCGCCCGCCCATGTGGCCTGGCTGCGCGGCCTGACATTAACGCACCGCGAGGGCAGTTACCTCTTTGTGCATGCCGGAGTCCGGCCCGGACTGCCGATCGCCGAGCAGTCGCGGGACGATCTGGTCACGATGCGCCAGCCGTTCCTGTCAACCGAACAGGATCACGGGTTGGTTGTCGTGCACGGGCATTCGTCCAGCCCGTCGGTTCATATCGCGGCGAACCGGATCGGGCTTGATACCGGCGCCGGCATTGGCGGGCGGCTAACCTGCGCGGTGCTGGAGGACGACTTGATCGGCTTGCTGTCGGTCTGATGCCAACATCGTTGATGGCCGACTCTCCGGCAGAGCATCTCGTCATGCCGATGAAGGTCGGCATCCACGTCTTTGCTTATTGAAAACAACGACGTGGATGGTGCGCCTTCGCGCACCATGACGATATGAAGACGATCCGCGTGTGTCAGCATCAAAGCCGATTGGTCTAACGCCCGGCGACAACGACGCCACGCTTCCAAAACTGGGGCTTATTGCTTCTGGTGACCAATCGCCCAGACATAGACCGCGACGGCATCGACATCGGCTGGCTGCAGGTTGTCGCCATCCATGCCAGGGGCGGTGTGCATTCTGTCCGTGATCCCTCGCTTGATGCCACTCACCGTGCCGTCGGCCCAACCGTACAGACCGGTCGTCAGGTCCTTGGTGCCAACCGGGGTTCCCTTCGCGTCCGCACCGTGACAGTGCATGCACTTGCCGCCCGCGGCTTCGCCATTGAAAATGCGATCACCGAGAACGAGTTGGTCCCTGGTAAAGCCGGCCGGCACCGGCAAACCCTCAAGCGACGGCCGAACCCGCGGTCCGTAATCGACGGCGGTCGCGGGAGCCGGCTGATCGGCGCGCGCCCCTGACGCTGACGCCAGCGCGGAACACACGGCGAGGGCTGTCATCGCCAAAACGATCAAACGCGATCTCATGGATAACTCTCCGTGCAAAACGCGCGGCCGTTTCGGCCGCCGCCGGTTGGGTAGGGCGCCTGATGCGGGCGCGGCAAACCTGACCCCAATAATGCGATGTTCCACATCGGCGTGGCAAATACAGAAGGCCGCGTTCGCCTAGTCCGCGCCGGCCAGCCCAAGGCTTTGTAGATACAGAAGCACCCCCGCCTCCAGCAGGTCTTCCGCCGGCATCGGCAGTTTGCGCCGGGACGGTCCTTCCCGCACGAACAGAGACGCGACGCCATGCGCCATCGCCCAGATATGCAGCGCCATCATCAGCGCGGGCGGACGCCGATCAACCGGCACGGTCGCGACGATTTTATCCGCCGCCTCCCTCAGCACGGCGAACGCGCGGTCTCCCGCGGCCTGCAAGCCTGGATGCGCCTCGGTTGCCAGATGCGAGTCGAACATCGCCGCGTAATAAGCGGGTTCCTGCCGAGCGAAGGAAAGGTAGGCGCGACCCAGGTCCTCGAAGGCGCGGATGGTGTCAGGCTGACCACCCTTCCATGCCTTGCTCAGATGTTCGGTGAAGTGGTCAAAACCGCGCAGAGCAACCTCGGCCAGCAGCGAGTCGGCGTCGCGGAAATGGCGATACGGTGCGGCCGGACTGACTCCGGCCAGACGCGCGGCCTCGGCGATGGTGAAACCGGCCGGTCCTTTGGCGGCGATCAGCTCCAGCGCCGCGTCGATCAAGGCTTCGCGCAGGTTGCCGTGGTGATAGCCACGACGCCCTGAACCGCCGCTCGAAGGTCCGGACCAACTCATGGGCATCGTTCTGACATGGCTGGCGCATGCGATCCAGCGGCCAATATCGAAGCCGCGCCGGCCTTCGATGCCGCCACCCGGGAACCTTGTCACGCAATACGAACGGAACCGGTTTGTGCGGAAACCGCAAGGCCACGCATTCGGAGGCATAACACGATGTTCGCCGACAATACGCCGAGCGTAGCCTTCAATTTCATTTCATTGCGTAATTATTGGATTATTTCCACGCCAGATGTCGCGGCGTGAGCGTTTGTGCGCCAGACGAGACGAAAGATGGCATCTTCGGACAGGCGAAATAAAATGAAACCCAAATTAGTTTGGTTACATATCATATCCGGCCACATAAGGCGGCTGGCCGGAGAAATCGCACATGACCGATCCTATTTCGAACGTTGTCACCCCTCATAATGAGACAACGTTTTTCGGAGCCAGCATCGCCGGCACGATCACCACAACCCCGCACACCTGGACGGCCGATCAAAGTGGTCTGTTCACCACCGCGACGAATCTGAACGCGGAATGGCAGGGCTTTTACGACAAGATGGTTTCGGGCAACGCCGCGACGTTGACCTTTGTGCAGCGGCTGGAGGGCAACGCCCAGGCGGTGTTTCTGAACACCAAGCTCAACACTCTCGATGCCACGACGCAGAACCGGGATCGTCAGGATCTGCAACGCGAGTTCGATGCCGTCTCCGGCGCGATGACCAAGCTCGGCATGAACGGCATGGCCGCGCTGTCATCGGCGGACTATCTGAACATCGAGCGGACGCTGCAAGCGGACCCCGTGTTGCAGGAACTGGCGATGCAGGGGCATGGGCTAAACAGCCCGAGCGAGCCGAAGTACGATGGCTATACCAATGATTTCCAGAATAACGTCGATACGACCACGCTGTACGTCGGCGGCGGACTGGATAATAACCAGAACGCCCTGACGGATTTCATGGACGACGTGGTCCTGTCGCATCTGCCGTTCCCCACCATCGAACAGAATGGCCACCTGGAGCAATTGAACCAGAACGGTGCCTCCGAGGACACTCTGACCAACGCCGCGGGGGCGATCGATCAGGCCGGCCATTATCGCGTCTATACGGCCGCGGATTTCTCGCAGACTGCGGGGACCGCCAGCGCCACCCCGTTTGCACCGGCGCCGTTGCCCTCCGGCCCGCTGCCGGCCGGCGAAATGTACTCGCTGATGGGATCGATCGTACCGACGACGATCACTCTGAACGGCCACACCTGGACCGCCGACAGCAACGGGCTGTATCGGACGACCACCGATCTTGCTGCTGAATGGAAGGGCTATTATGCGATCATGCTGGCCGGCAACGGCGCATCGCTGAACAGCACGCAACGCCTGGAAGGCAATGCCGAGGCGATCTTCGAAAATACCGGCCTGAGCCGCCTCGCGACAACCAATCCGACCCAGTTGGCGTTGGACCGGCAGGACGCGCAGCGCGAATTCGATGCCATCGTCGGCGCGCTGACCTCGCTGGGGATGAACCAGAACACGCCGCTGACGGTCGCAAGCTATCTGGCGCTGGAGAAGGCGCTCCAGAACAACGCCACGCTGGAAGAACTGGCGGTCCAGGGTCATGGGCTGAACACCCCGCCGGCGGCCAAATACAACGGCTATACCAACGACTTCCAGAACAACGTCGATCAGCGCACGCTGTATGTCGGGACCGGCGTCGATGCGGGGGAACGGGCGATCGCCGACCTGTTCGACGATACAATCATGACGCATGTCCCGTTCCCGACGGTGGCGCAGAACGGCGAGATCGAACAGCTCAATCAGAACGGCGCGGCCGAAAGCACGGTCCAGCTTGCAGTGAACGGATTCAATCAGATCCGCTTCAGTCAGGTGCTGAAGGCGTCTGACTTCAATGTTCCCGGCACCTCGACCACCGGCATCGCACAGCCGGCCGGAACAATCACCACGTTCTTCGGCGCCACGATCGCCGATACCATGACCGCCGGAGCGCATGTCTGGACGATCGGGGCGGACGGTACGTTCCACACTATCACCGATCTGGTTTCGGAATGGAAGGCCGACTATCAGATCATGCTGGCCGGTAATGGCGCATCCCTGACGGCGATCCAGCGGTTGGAGGGCAATGCCGAGGCGGTGTTCGAAAACACCGGCCTGAATAATCTCGCCAAATACGGCATCGCCAAACAGCAGACCTTCCGAGAGGACGCCCAGCGCGAATTCGATGCGATCAGCGTTGCGATGCTTAAACTGGGTCTCGGTGCGGCTCCGCTCACCGCGCAGGACTACCTGAATATCGACTCGACGATCCGGTCCGATGCGGCGTTGCAGGAATTGGCGATACAGGGGCATGGGCTGAACAGCCCCGCCCAGGCGCGCTACAACGGCTACACCAACGATTTCCAGAACAACAGCGATAACACAACGCTGTATGTTGGCGGCGCGACGGATAACGGCGAGAAAGCGATCACCGATTTCTTCGACGACGTGATCATGTCGCATCTTCCGTTCCCCGTGGTGTCGCAGAATGGACATCTCGAGCAGCTCAATCAGAACGCGGCATCCGAGGATACGCTCGCCACTGTCGTTGCGGCGACCAACGACGCAATGTTCCACCGCGTCTTCGTCGCAGGCGATTTCAGCACTGTCGCGACCACCGTTGGCCCCGTTGTCTCTGTTTCCCCGGCCGCCGCGACCTCGGTGGCGCCAGCGGCGCCGGTTCCTGGTGCCGGTCAGATGCTGTCCAACACCGGCGCGGTTGTCCCAACGACCTTGACCGTCAACGGCGATACCTGGGTGGCGGACTCCGCCGGCCGTTACGAGACAACCACCGACCTGACCCTGCAGTGGTACAATGCCTATCAAACTGCTTTGGCCGGTGGGACGCTGACGCTGACCCAACGTTGGCAGGCACAGGCCGAGGCGGTGTTCGCAAACACCGGCCTGAGCAAGGTCGGCGAAGGCCAGCAGGCGATCGACCGAGCGGACGTGCAACGCGAGATCGACGCGGTGGTGGCGACGATGACCTCGTTGGGCCTGGGTAATGCGCCGCTGACGGTGGCGAACTATCTGGCGATCGAACATGCGCTGCAAAACAATGCCGCGTTGGAGGAACTCGCCGTCCAGGGCCATGGCCTGAACAATCCCTGGGTCGCCGGCGTCACGAAGTACAACGGCTATACTAATGATTTCCAGCACAACGTCGATAACACGACGCTGTATGTCGGCGGCGGCGCGGATACCGGTGAACGGGCGATCGCCGACCTGTTCGACGATGCGATCATGACCCATGTTCCGTTCGCATCGGTCGCTCAGAATGGCGAGCTGACGCAGCTCAATCAGAACGGCAATGCCGAAAGCACAGATGCCGAAGCGGTTGGCCTGATGAATGCGACCTTATTCGGCAGGATCCTGACTGCATCCGATTTCATGACGCCGGGCGGCGAAGCCGCGCCCGCCGTGGCACCCGGTCCCGCCACCATCACCACCCTGTATGGCGACACCATCTCCGCGACGATGGTGGTGAATGGCCATACCTGGACCGCCGATGCCAACGGTCAGTTCCAGACCACCGCCAACCTCGAAATGGAATGGCGCACCGACTACCAGACGATGCTCGCCGGCAACGGTGCCTCCCTGACCGCGACGCAGCGGATGGAGGGCAACGCCGAGGCGGTGTTCGAAAACAGCAACATCATCCTCATGTGGCAGGGCGCGGCCAAGGAAGCCGCATACCGCGCGGACGTGCAACGCGAGATCGATGCGATCGCCGGGGCGATGAAGATCGATCAGACCAGCTACGGCATCAATCCGAACGCACCGTTGACCGAGGCGAGCTATCTGCAACTCGGCACCACGTTGCAAGGCAACGTCGCGTTGGAGGAACTGGCACTCCAGGGACATGGCGTGCAGGATCCGCCGTCAATCGCGTACAAGGGCGCCTACGGCGACTTCATGGCCGGTGCCGATTGGAGCACCTATTTCGTCGGCGGCGGTCCGGACAACGGGACGCTGGTGGTGGCGCGTTCCTTCAACGACATCGTCTCCAACCTGCCGTTCGCCACCGCCTATGAAAACGGCGCCTGGCAGCAGCTCGACATGAACGGCAACGTCGCGGAGACGGTGTTGCAGGCGGCAACCGCGCTGAACCGGACGATGTATCAGCAGGTGTTCGTCGCATCGGATTTCAGCAAGATGCCGACGCAGATCGGAGCGGTCATGCTGGTACCGAACGCGACCCTGGCGGCGGCGGCGGCGATCAGCTCGATCGTGGCGGCGCCGGGGAAGATTGTCACACTCAGCGGCGTCCAGATCGCGAATACCATGACGGTGGACGGCCATGTCTGGACCGCCGACGCGAATGGCGCATTCCATACCGGGAACCTCGCCGCCGAATGGAAAGCCGATTACCAGACGATGCTGGCCGGTAACGGCGCATCGTTGACCGCGATCCAGCGGCTGGAAGGCAATGCCGAGGCGGTCTTCGAAAATACGAAGATCACGTCCACGACCGCGGATATTCAGCAGCGGGACCGCGAGGACGTGCAGCGCCAGATCGACGCGCTGGCCGGAGCGATGCAGATCGACTCCACCACGCTGGGTATCCCGACTCAGGCGGTGTTGCTGACCGGGTCCTACCTGGCCGTGGAACGCACCCTGCATGGCAATGCCGCGCTGGAAGAACTGGCGCTGCAGGGCGTTGGTCTCAGCACCGGCCCGGCCTTGCGCTATCGGGGTTATACGGCCGATCTGGCCAACGCCAGTTCCGTCAAATATGTCGGCGGCGGCACCGATACCGGCACGAATGCACTGGGAACCTTCATGGGTGACAGCATCATGGGGAACACCGCCTTCGCGGTGATCTGGCACAATGGCAAACTGATGCAGTTGAAACAAAACGGCCAAACGGGCCTGGCGGTGAGCGCGGCGGTAACCGCGATCGACGATACGATGTGGAACCGCACCTACAAATCAACCGACTTCCACGCGTAGCCCGGCGCGGCTGGCCTCGTTCTTGCGTTGACCCTGATCTGAGGCGCGGCTTACCGGCTTCTGCTCATTCAGTGGTCGTGCGCGCCTGATTTGTGGTCAGGAAAAAGGCAGGTTGCGCGCATGGACAGACATCGGATCCTCTCTCGCCGTCATGCCCTGGCCGGGGCATTGGCGGCGCCCTTCGTTATCCGTTCCGGAACAGTCAGAGCGGACTCTGTTACGATCCGGATGGGCGCGCTGAAGCTGATCCACTCGATCACGCCGTGGTTTTACGAACGGTTCCTGCCCGCCGGCTACACTCTGGAGGTTATTCCGTTCGAAAGCCCGACCGATTGCAAATCCGCCGTCGTCACCCGTTCGGTCGATTTCGGAACGTTTGGCATTGCCGCCGGTATTTTGGGCGCCGCGGCGCATGAGCCGGTGGTGGTGTTCGGGTCCGCCTGCAACAAGGGCATGGCCGTGGTCGCCCGCAAGGACGGACCGATCGACACGCTGAAAGATCTGAAGGGCAAACGCGTCGCCATCTGGCCCGGCTCCACCCAGGAGGTGTTCATCCTGGAACGTTTGCGGATGGAGGGCATGACCATTCGCGACGTGGACTCCGTTCGGGTGTCTTTCAGCGAAATGCCCGCCGCGCTGGCGCGGGGCGATATCGACGCTTACGTGGGCGCCGAACCGGGTCCGGGCAATTCGTTGTTCAGCGGTGTCGGTAAGATCGTCGAATATCCGTATTCGACGCCGATGGGCAGCCTGAACATGATCATGGCGGCGCATCGCGAAACAATCGATCAGAAGCCCGACATCACGCGCATTGTTTTGGACTTGCAAAAGCAGGGCAGTGAATACGCCATGTCCCACCCGGATGAGATGGTGAACATGGCTGTCACCAAGCTGGGCATGAAGCGCGAGGCGGTTGCTCTGTCGGTCAAAAACGTCGAGCTGAACTGGAAGATGACTCCGGAAATGGTTGCCGCCGGAAAGACCTACGCGGAACACATGCTGGAATTAAAACAAATACGGGCACTGCCGGATTTCGCGACGTTCTTCGATACGAAAATCTCCGACCAGCTATCTGTATGAGCGCGGTCGTCGAAGCGCTGCCACCGGATACGGCGCCAGCGCGCATCGATATCACGCCACTGCTGCGGATAATTGTGCCGGTGGTTTTGTTACTGTCGTGGTGGGGCGCGACCGCGCTGCATCCCGGCGGGTTGATTTCGTCGCCGCAAGAGGTCGGCACCGCGCTGTGGGACCTCGCGTTCGGCGGCATCAACGACGATGCCTTCAGTGAGATGCTGCTGCCCGATTTGATCGCCTCGGCCGGCCGGGTTTACGGCGCGTTCTTGTTGGCCGCCGCTTTGGCCCTGCCGCTGGGTATGCTGATCGGACGGCTGCGGATCGTGAAAGAGATGTTGGAGCCGACCTTGCAGGTGCTCCGGCCCGTGCCGGTCACGGCCTGGCTGCCGCTGTCGATGATCATGTTCGGCATCGGACCGAAATCGGCGTTCTTCCTGGTCGCGTTGGGATCGTTTTACCCGATCCTGATCAACACCATCTTCGCGGTCCGCAGCGTCGAGCCCCGGCTGTTCGAGGCCGCCCAAATGTTGGGGGTTTCCCCCGCTCGGTTATTCACGAAAGTCGTGCTGCCGGCGTCGCTGCCCGGGATGTTCACCGGCCTGAGGCTGGGCCTGGGTTTGGCCTGGGTGGTGATCGTCGTTGGCGAAATGACCGGGGTCCAGACCGGGCTTGGCGCGATGATCATGGACGCCCGCCAGTTGTCCCGCACCGAGATCGTTATCGCCGGCATGGCGGTCATTGGTGTCGCCGGGTATCTGTCGGATTATGCGGTTTTGGCGCTCGGCCGGCGACTGCTGGCGTGGAGCCCGCAGCATGGTTGAACCTATCCTGCGTGCCATCAATACCGGCAAGATCTATCCGGGCGGGATCGAGGCTCTCCACAATGCCAATCTCGAGATCGCGCCGGGCGAATTCGTTTGTCTGATCGGCGCATCGGGATGCGGGAAATCGACCCTGCTGCGGATGATCGCCGGATTCGAAACGGTGACCTCCGGCCAGATCGTCGTGCGCGGACGTCCGGTGACCGGCCCCGGCCCGGACCGGGGCATGGTATTTCAGGATTATGGCCTGTTCCCCTGGCTAACGATCCGCAAAAACATTGCGTTCGGGCCCATCGCGCGCGGCAAGCCAAAGGCCGAGGCACTGGCCACCGCCGACCGGTTCGTGTCGATGATGGGGCTCGATCGTTTTGCTGACAGCTATCCGCACCAATTATCCGGCGGCATGAAGCAACGCGTCGCCATCGGCCGCGTGCTGGCCAACGACGCGCAGATGGCTTTGATGGATGAGCCGTTTGGCGCGCTCGATGCGATGACACGCGAACGGCTACAGGAAGAGCTGCTGACCATCTGGCGGGCCACCGGACTGAGTGTGGTGTTCGTGACCCATTCGCTGGAGGAGGCAATCTATCTCGCCGACCGCGTCGTGGTGATGTCGCCCGGACCCGGCCGGATCGTGGCGGAGGAGCGGATCGTGCTGGATCGGCCGCGAGACGTGTCGTCCCCGGAATTCAACGACATTCGTCGCCATCTGGCGTCTCTGCTGCACGCCGATCATGCGCGTGAAGCCGCCTGACGTAATAAGGGGCTGGACACGGCAGCCGCCATTCAGCGAGATGACGCGATGGTTTGACCAAGAGGACTCCCATGAGCCTGATCGATATTGTTGCCGGCCCGTTTACCTTCAAGGCACGGTTTGAAACCGAGAACGCACCGAAGACCTGTGCGAAATTCCTGTCGCTGCTGCCGTACCGGGAGCGGATCATCCACGTCCGCTGGAGCGGCGAAGGCTGCTGGATTCCGCTGGGCGAGCTCGATCTCGGTCTGGGCTACGAAAACCACACCAGCTACCCGGCGCCCGGCCAGATCATCCTGTATCCGGGCGGCATTTCGGAAACCGAGATCCTGCTGGCCTATGGCGGCGTGCAGTTTGCCAGCAAGATGGGACAGTTGGCGGGGAATCACTTCCTGACCGTCGTCGAGGGCAACGAGAACCTGGCGGCCCTCGGCAAGATGGTCCTGTGGCAAGGCGCCCAGGCGATCGAGTTCAAGCTCCCGTAAACCTCGATCATCGTTCACCCCCGTCATGACCGGAGCCATGACGGGGGTGAACGAACGGATCAGACCGGCATCAACGCCCGCAGGTCGGTTTCCGGACGCGCGCCGTAATGGCTGATGACCTCGGCGGCGGCGATGCTGCCCATGCGGCCACAGATCTCCAGGCTTTTACCGGAGGTCAGGCCGGTCAGGAATCCGGCGGCGTAAGCGTCGCCTGCCCCGGTTGTGTCAACAACCTTGGCGGGTTCGGCGGCAACACTGACCGTCTCGGCGCCGCGCAGAATCAGGCTGCCGGCCTCGCTGCGGGTCAGCGCGGCCAGGGCGACGTGCTTGCGCGCATCCTCAGCCGCTTCCTCAAACGTGTTGCGCTCGTAAAGCGCGGTGATCTCGGCCTCGTTGGCGAACAGGATATCGACGTGGTTAGCCACGAGATCCAGGAACGCCGCGCGGTGACGGTTGACGCAGAACGCATCCGACAACGACAGCGCGACCTGACGGCCGGCGGCGTGGGCGGCGGCGGCGGCCTTCTTGAACGCGGCCTGGGCTTCCGGGGGATCGTACAGGTAGCCTTCCAGGTAGGTAATCTCTGACGCGGCGACCAACGCGGGGTCCACGTCTTCGGCCGTCAGCGTGACGCAGGCGCCCAGGTAGGTGTTCATGGTGCGCTGGCCATCGGGTGTGACCAGAATCAGGCAACGCGCGGTGGGTGCGGCGCCGGACAGCGGTGCGGTGGGGAAATGCACGCCCACGGCATCGATATCGTGACGGAACACGCCGCCAAGCTGGTCGTCGGCGACCTTGCCGATGTAGGCGACGCGCGCGCCCAGCCCGGCCGCGACGGCGCAGGAATTGGCGACGGAGCCGCCGCTGCTCTCCAGGCCCGGGGGCATGGCGGCGTACAAGGCGTCCGCGGTCGCGGTGTCGATCAACTGCATCGCACCCTTGTGCATGTCGTGGCGCGACAGGAACGCCTCATCGGCTCGGGCGACGACATCGACGATGGCATTGCCGATACCCAGAATGTCGTAGGTGGCTTCAGACATGATCTTCCTTTTGGCGGGTGCGCCCAAACCGCCGCTTCGATGACATCGGTGTCCCGGCCGGGGCGACCCGGGACGATACGCGGGCGTTTTCTACTACTGGCGCCGCATTGGAAAGCTCATCCTGTCAGAAGCGGCCATATTTCAGCGGATCGCTGACCTGTCATTTGCCGGGAGCCGCGCCAGGACCTACTCGGCGAGTCCGGCAGAGAGTCGGTTCGGATGGAAACCCGGATGCAAACCTCAGAGCGTTTTCACGGTGACTGAAAACTGTGCGAATTCTCAGTCGTCATGGCCCGGCTTGTCCGGGCCACTTGGCGCGGCACCGCCAGGGCATGGGTGGTCCGGACAAGCCGGGCCATGACGATCGGGGCGCGCCGATGCAATCCTGGTCAGTCTGAAAATGCTCTGGTGCAGTCCATCTCCATCGGCGAGCAGCTTGAGGCACTCGGCTGCATCCTGATGCGGCAAGGGCACTGCGATCAAAGGACACTCGACCGCGCATCGCGCGTGGCGCTTGAGTCGCATCAGCGGATGGATGCGGTGCTGCTGCAACTCGGGTTGGTATCCGAACGCGGCCTGGCCGACGCGTACTCACGCCTGCTGTCGGTCCCGGTCACCGAAATCCACAACTACCCGGCCACCGAACCGGTGCTGGCGGACAAACTGAGTGCCCGCTTCCTGCGCCACACACGCATCGTGCCGCTCGCCGCCGACGCGGCAAGCGTCCTGTTGGCGGTGGCGGACCCGTTGGACCCGTTCACTTTGGCCGCCGTCGAGGTCGCGACCGGACGGCGCGTGCGTTTACAGGTCGCCGTGCCGATCGAACTGGAAGCGGCGCTGAACCGGCTGTACCCCGAGGCTGACCGCGCAACATCGGACCCGGACAATGACGCGCCTCTGGAAGAGGATGCCGAGCGCCTGAAAGATCTGGCGAGCGAGGCGCCGGTGATCCGCCTCGTGAACCTGCTGATCACCCGGGCGGTCGAGACACAGGCGTCCGACATCCACATCGAGCCGTTTGAGGACCGATTGCGGGTGCGGTACCGCTACGATGGCGTCCTGCATGAGGCGGAAGCGCCACCGAGACATCTGGCCGCCGCCGTCACGTCCCGCATCAAGATCATGGCGCGCCTGGACATCGCGGAGCGGCGGATGCCGCAGGACGGCCGGATCAAGATGGCCGTGCGCGGTCAGGATGTGGATTTCCGCGTCTCCACCATCCCCTCCCTGCACGGCGAGACCGTCGTCTTGCGCATCCTCGACCGGTCGGCGGTGACATTCGACTACGCGCGGCTTGGCTTATCGCCTGCGGTGATCCGCAAGCTGGGAACGGCCTTAGAGTTGCCGAACGGCATCGTCCTGGTCACCGGTCCGACCGGCAGCGGCAAAACCACGACGCTCTATACCGGGTTGCTGGCGCTGAACGCGGTCACCCGCAAGATCGTCACGGTGGAGGACCCGATCGAGTATCAGCTTCAGGGCATCAACCAGATCCAGGTGCGCGCGCAGATCGGCCTGACCTTTGCCAGCCTGTTGCGGTCCATCCTGCGGCAGGACCCGGACGTCATCATGGTCGGCGAAATCCGCGACGGCGAAACGGCGCAGATCGCCGTGCAGGCGGCTTTGACCGGGCATCTGGTTCTCTCGACGTTGCACACCAATTCCGCGGCGGCCGCGGTGACAAGGCTGCGCGATATGGGGGTGGAGGATTATCTGCTGACCGCCGTGCTGCGCGGCATCATGGCCCAGCGGCTGGTGCGCCGCCTGTGTCCGGACTGCCGCCGGGTCGAACCGGCCCCTCCCGCATTGGTCGCTCGATTTGGCCTCGACCGGCGCACCGATGCCAGGCCGATCATGCTCTCGCATGCGGTTGGCTGTGCGGCGTGCCGGCAAACCGGCTATCGCGGCCGCGCGGCGATCGCGGAATTTCTGGAATTGGGGCCGGCGATCGAACGGCTGATCTTCGAACGTGCCGATCACGTCATGATCGAGCGCGAAGCCGTCGCGCACGGCATGGAGCCGATGTTCGACGCCGGCCTGGCCGCCGCCCTGGCGGGTGAGACGACGATCGAGGAAGTCACCCGCAGCATTCGCACCGACCCATGACCCTGTTCCGTTACACCGCGATCGGGGCCGGCGGAGAGCGTCTGGCCGGGACAATCGACGCGGCGGATGAGGCGGAACTGGTCGCCCGCCTGCAGCGACAGGGCGCCATGCCCATTCGCACCGAACCGGCCGGCCAGCCGCGGCCGTGGTCGCGTTGGATGCAAATCGACCTTGGCAAAGGCCGGTCGTTGAGCAAGCAACAGGTCGCCGACCTGATCAGGGAACTGGCCACCATGTTGTCGGCCGGTCAGGATCTGGACCGAGCGTTAAGATATTTGCAGGAAACGTCTCCGGCGAAGGTTAGCGTAATCGTCACAGGGCTGCGGGACGCGGTCAGGGACGGCAGTCCGCTATCGGCCGCCATGGCTCGCTATCCCGGCAGTTTTCCGCCCATGCATGTCGGGCTGGTGCGCGCCGGTGAGGCCGGCGGCAATCTGGCGCCAACCTTGACGAGAATCGCCGATCTACTGGACCGGCAGCGGGCGCTCGCGGCGACGGTGACCTCCGCGCTGATTTACCCGGCTGTGCTGCTGGTCGCGATGATCGCCGCGGTCACTCTGCTGCTGACCGAGGTGTTGCCCCAGTTCGTGCCGATGTTCGAACAGAGCGGCGTGGCCCTGCCAGCCTCCACCCAATTCCTGATTGCGGCAGGGGCGTTCGTGCAGGCTGACGGCACGATCATGCTTATCGTGGCGCTCGTTTTCGTGTTGGCGGCCCGCACGGCGGTACGACAGCCGAAGCTGCGTTTGCTGGTCGATCGGATGCTGCTGCACGCCCCGCTGATCGGCCGCCTGAGCCAGGAACTGCTCGCCGCGCGGTTTACTCGTGTCCTGGGAACATTGCTGCAGAACGGCGTCGCGCTGATCCCCGCGCTGGCGATCGTTCGCGACGCCGTCGGCAACCTCGCGGTCCGAGCCGTCGTTGACCGCGCCAGCCTGGCCGCTCGGGGTGGCGGATCGCTGACGCAGGCGCTGGAGGCGGGAAAGATCTTTCCGCCGCGCACGATCCACCTGCTGCGCCTCGGCGAGGAAACCGCACAGCTCGCCGGCATGGCGTTGCGGGCCGCCGATATTCACGAGGAGAACACGCGCCTGGCGACCCAACGCCTGACCGCGCTGCTGGTGCCGGCAATGACGATCCTGATGGGGGTTGCCGTCGGTGGGATCGTCGCGTCGCTGATGACCGCCATGCTCAGCCTGAACGATCTGGCGTCCGGATGAGAGGGTTCACCCCGGGCGTTCTCATCGGGACGTCCTTTTCCCCCCGTCATGGCGGGCGCAGGCCCGCCAAGACGGGGGAGAGGATCGCCTCTGGTTTCACCCTCTTGGAGGTGATCGTCGCGCTGATCATCGCGATTATGGCCGCCGCGGCGCTGATGGCGGCGGTGGGAAGCGGTCTGCATGCAACACGGGTCGCGTCCCTCTACGACCAGGCCATTGTCCGGGCCAACTCCCGGCTGGCCGCCACGACGCATGGCACCAAACTGGCGCCCGGAGATTCTCGTGGTGATGACGGCGGCGGCTTTCGCTGGCGGGTACGCGTGGTGCCCATCGCCTCGGCGCCGGTTCGCCCGGTCGGGATCGTTGGACCGCGGGCGGCCGCATCCGTTTCGGTCGTTCTGTACGGCGTCACCGTCTGGATCATGTGGAACGACGGCAACACCGAACGAGAGGTTCGTCTGGATACCGAACAGGTCGGGGGATGAAGACGGCGGGACCGGCCGGTTTCACGTTGCTGGAGGTGATCGTCGCCCTGACGATCTTTGGCTTTTTGCTGGTTGGCCTCAATCAGACCGTCCGGTTCGGTTTGACCGCATGGCGGCAAGACGCTCGCCTGTCCGAGGGCAAAACCGACCTCGAAGCGGTGGATCGCAGCCTCCGTTCCATTCTTGAGAACCTGTCGCCCGGCGACGACGCCGCGCGCCCATCGTTCGACGGGGCGGCGGATCGGTTGACCGGCGAGACCAGCATGCGCGTACCCGGCTCCGGTTTGACGCCGATCCGCATCGAGGCCGGACTGGCGCTGTCGGGAAATCGGCTGGTTCTGCGCTGGCGGCCGCACCACCATGCGCGCATGCTTGGCGCCGCGGCGCCTCCTGACGAAACCGAACTGGTCAGCAACGTGGTTCGGTTCAGCATTGAGTATTGGCAGCCTTCGGGCGTTTGGGTGTCTTCCTGGCACGAGCCGGACCTGCCCTTGCTGATCCGCATGCGCCTGACCTTCGCGGGTCCAAACGCGCCGCGTTGGCCGGATATCGTTGTCGCCCCCTTGCTGTCACGACCGTGAAGAGCGGACGGTGAAAGGGTTCGCATTATTGGTCGTCCTGTGGACGGTGGGCTTTCTCGGATTGTTGGGCACCTGGATCGTCGCCGCCGGCCGGTCGGATACGCAGTTGGCGGGAAACCTGAAACAGGACGCCGCCCTGCGCGCGGCGGCGGACGGCGCGGTCGCGGATGTGCTGTTCCAAAGGCTCGCGGTTCGGAACCCCCGCTTTCAGGCGGACGGCCCGATACAACAAGTGCGGGTTGGCCGGACGCCGGTCCTGGTGCGCGTGGTGAACGAAAGCGATCGGATCAACCTGAACACCGCGTCGGGGCCTCTGCTGCGTGCCCTGTTTCTGGAACTGGGAAGCGCACCGGCGTTCGCGAACCAACTCGCCGCCGCGATCCTGGACTGGCGCACGTCAGGTGCGAACCCGCGCCCGAACGGGGCCAAGGCGCCGGATTATCTGGCGGCGGGGCGGACATACGGACCACCCGGCACCCCATTTCAAAGTGTTGACGAACTGGCGGACGTTCTGGGCATGACACCCGATCTGTTCGGGCGCGCCGCGCCGCATTTAACCGTGCTGACCGATGGTGATCCCGACCTGACGACGCGCGACCCGGTGGTTGCGCGGGCCTTGGTCGATAGTGCGGGCGTTGCCGACGACACCGGCGGATCGCCGCAAACCGCGGATCAGGTGCTGCGGATTACCGCAACCGCGATCGGGGCGGGCGCGGCCCGCTATACCGCTGTCGTGGTTGCGGCGGCCGATTTTCAAAATGCCTCGCCGCATGTGAACATCCTGTTGCGAGATCATACCGTTCGTGCGGACACATCGACCGATTCCGCGCTGGCGGTCAGATAACGCGCCGGGATATTGGCCGCCGCGGCACCTGTTCATGCCAAAACACAACGAACCTCACGCAATCGCGCCCGATATCACAAGGGTTTGCCTCGCCTTACGCCGCCGTCCGGGTCATCACGGCGGTCCTGATACCAGCTTGCGTTCGCGTTGATCGATTTCCCCGTCATGGCACGGCTTGTCCGGGCCATCTATGCCCTGACGGTGCCGCGACAGGTGGCCCGGACAAGCCGGGCCATGACGATGGGCAAAGAGTCGGCGCGACTGTCGGCTGGTAAGGACTGAGCGGTCGCGTCCGGCAGACGGTGGAGTTCAATAACAATATGCGGCAATCCATCGTTCGCAAGCAGCGTTCGCGCCGAGCGATGGCCGCTCTGCTGGGTGTGGTACAGATGGCGGGCTGTAATCGCCCGTCGCCGCCGGCCATACCGGCGCTGGCGCCGCTGCCGGCCGCCGCCACCGCCGCGGCCCCCCGCCTGAACGGGTCCATCGGTGCCCCTGATGCGTTGCCGCCGCCTAACATCGCCTATGGAACCGGTGCTGATACGCCATCGGCCGCCGCGGCGGCGGGATCGTTCGCGGGAGGCGGCGACGTCAGCCTCGATTTCGCCGACACCGACATCCGAGAGATTGTCGCGCAGATCCTGGGAACGATCCTGAAGGTCAACTACACCATCGACCCGACCGTTCGCGGCACCGCGACGCTGCACACCGTCCAACCGCTGCCGCGCGCCGCATTGGTGCCAACCCTGGAATCGCTGCTCGCGCAGAACGGTACCGCGCTCGTCATGAGTGGCACTCTTTACCGTGTCGTGCCGGCGGCGCAGGCGGTGACGACGGCTGCCAGCGATCCGGGGACAGCCGGCGCCGTGGTCGTGCCGCTGCGTTACGCATCCGCCGAGGAGTTGGCCAAGGTGTTGCAGCCCTACGTTGGCGACGGCGGCAAGATCGCCGCTGATCCCGGCCGCAACGCGCTGCTGATCGCGGGGGAGCCGCAGGCGCGGCAGGGTCTGATCGGGCTGATTAAGGCGTTCGACGTGGATATCCTCGCCCGGCAATCCTACGCGTTACTCCCGGTCGGCAGTGGCGACGTCAAGGACTTCGCGTCCGCCTTACAGGACGCGTTCCGCGGTCAAAGCGGGGGCGCCCTGTCCGGCCTGGTCAAGGTCATTCCGCTCTCCCGCATCAATGCCGTGCTGATCGTATCGCCCCAGCAGCGCTATATCGAGGAGGCGCGCCGCGTCTTCGCCCTGATCGATCGCGGCCGGCGGCAAACACTGCGGAGCTGGCACGTCTATTACCTGCAAAACAGTCACTCCGAGGATGTTGCCTACGTCCTGCAACAGGCATTCACCCCCGGCAATGTCACGGCGCAGCCCACCGCCCGCCGGCAAAATGCGCAGCAACAAACCAGCGGCGGCGGTTTGGGTGGCGGCTCCGCCGGTGGTTCGCTGGGAAGCGGCGGTGGTGGCGCCCTCGGCGGCGGCCTCGGCAGCGGATCCGCGGGGGGGCTCGGCCGGTCCAGCCTGTCCGGCGGAATCGGCAACGGCCAGTCCGGTCAGGGGCAGGGCACCACCCAGACGCCCGGCGCCACCGGGACGGCGCAGGCGCAGCAGCCGGCGGCCGGCGCCAATCCATTGTTCGGCGGCCTGGAGCCAAACAGCGGCGAAATGGCCAACACCGACACATTGCGGGTGATCCCCGACGATCAGAACAATTCCGTCCTGGTTTACGGAACCGATCGGGAATTGGCGACGATGGAGGCGATGCTGCGCAAGATCGATATCCTGCCACTCCAGGTGCGGATCGACGCGGTGATCGCCGAAGTCACGCTGAACGACACGCTGCAATACGGCACGCAGTTCTTCTTTAAGTCAGGCGGGATCAACGGCATTCTGAACAACGGCGCCGCCACCGTGACGAACATCTCGGGCACGTCGCTTAACGTGAATTTTCCCGGCTTCTTTCTGGGCGGTAACGGTGCCGGAGGGGTGCCGATCGCGATCCAGGCCCTGCAGGAGGTGACCAAGGTGCACGTCCTGTCCTCCCCCGAGCTCCTGGTCCTCGACAACCAGCCCGCTCGGTTACAGGTCGGCAGCGTGGTGCCCTATCTGAGCCAGACATCGCAAAGCACCATCACCAGCAACGCACCGGTGGTCAGTTCGATCAACTATCAACAGACCGGCGTCATCATGGAGGTGACGCCACGGGTGAACAGCGGCGGCCTGGTGACGCTGGATATCATGCAGGATGTCAGCAGCGTGGCCACCGGCATCACGACGCCGGGAATCAACTCGCCCACCTTCAATGAGCGTAACGTGACCTCGCGGGTGGTGGTGCAGGATGGTCAAACCGTCGGGTTGGCGGGTTTGATCACCGACACCACGTCGCTGGGGAACCAGGGCATTCCGTGGCTGAAGGATGTCCCGATCCTGGGGTTGCTGGCGGGTAGTCAGAACAATGCCAGGCAGCGCACGGAACTGCTGATTTTGATCACGCCGCACGTCGTGCATGACCAACGCGACGCGCGGGCCCTGACCGAGGACCTGCGGGATCATCTGATCAACGCCGCAACGGTGCCGGATCTGCTGAACAACCTGGGTCCGTCCGGCCAATCTGATCCATCGGCACGGTTGCGTCAGAAGTTACAATCGCAACCTTGAAATCATGTGATGAGGACAGGCGTCCGATTTGAGAGGTTGCAGCGAACGGGCGGTTACTCGTTGCAGATCTCGTCCGCTCCCCCCGTGCCGGATGGTCCTTCCGAACATAAATCGTAATCGTGGCCGGATCGGCTGGACGGATCGCGATACATGTACGGATGGTTCCAGGGATCCAGCGGCACGTTGCCTTTCACATACGGACCATTCCAGTTCGCCGCACCGGTGGGCCGTTCGACCAGCGCGCGCAGGCCTTGATCGGTGGTCGGGTAACTGCCGGCGTCCAGTTTGTAGATATCCAGAATCGACTCGATGCGGGCGATCGACTGCCGCGCGACAGAGGTCCGGGCGCCGGAAAGCTGACGCAACGCGGCTGGGGCGACCAGGCCGATCAGCAGACCCAGGATCGCGATAACGACCAGAAGCTCCAGCAAGGTGAATCCGGCGTCACGGTTGCTCGAACGAGTGCGCATGCTTCGATCCATCCTGGTGGATCGCCCGCATAGCAGCCGGCGGCCGGACGTGACGTCACGGTCGGATGAAGGCAGCGAGGATGCCGCAGTCTTTACTGCCGGGCGCGGGCTGCCGAGCGGCGGCCGAACAGCGCGCCTGCCGCGGCGGTGACCTTGGCCTGATACGCCGCGCTGCGACCCGGGGTGTGGGAATGATAGTACCCGATCGCCACCAGGACGTCGCCGCGGGCTTCGGTCAGATACACCTTCATGATGGCGGCGGCGGCTTCGATATTGAAGCAGGGATCGTTGATCAGGCGGGTGACCACCACGTCCTGCGGCATCCTTGCATAGCGCGCCAGCGGGCGTATCCAGATCGAGTTGACCTGCATCGGGCCGAGATCCGCGGACCCGTTCTGGTTGAATTTCACCATCCCGGCCCGGCCACCCTCCACCGCCTGGATCGAGGGGAGCACACGCGGCGGCAGATTATACAACGACGCGGCGGCAATCATGCAGGCCACGAACGGGATGCTCATGAGAGGCTTCGGAAAAAGATGGAAGGCATTGTGGCTATCTCTATAACGAACCAATTGCGGGTTCAATCATGATGGTGTGCCGGCCACACCGAGCGGGGAGGCGTTAAGCACGCCCGGGCGCGATCGGGGAAATCGTTCCCGCCCGGCGCAGGGCGGGAGGCGCTACTCAGGAGTAGCCGGAATCACTTCCCTCTGGACATCCCCGCTCCGATAACGAATCGGAGATTGCATTTCATCTAATAACAGATTAATGATCTCACTATAGAGATTATTCGCCTGAAACTTCGATCGGGGACGGTGAGATGCAGTTGATTTTGGAGCCGCGGTTCCTGTTTGACGGCAGTGTCGGCGCCGTGGCCCGGCCAGTCGCGCATGGGTTGCACCACGCGTTCGGGATCGACGGCGACACCCACGCCGGGCAGGCCTCGCACATCCAGGAACCGGGTTCGCACGCCACCGCCCATGCCGGTCCCGCGTACGACGTGCCCGCGATCGCGCCAAACCCGGCTGCCACCACGTTGTTGTTCGTCGATCCGCGGGTGACCGGCTGGCAGTCGCTGGCCGCCAGCGTGACCAGCAACGTCCAGGTCATCGTGCTGAACCCGAACCGGGACGCGATCGACCAGGTGACCCGGGCGCTGAACGGCCGCTCCGGAATCACCGCGATCGATTTCCTCGCCTATGGCACCGCCGGTTCGGTGGAGATCGGCAATACACCGCTGACCGCCGCGACGGTGTCCTCGCATGCGTCCGAAATCGCGGGTTGGAGCGATCATCTCGCCGCCAATGCCGACATTTTGTTCTATAGCTGCGATGTGGCGCAGGGGGCCACGGGCCAGGCTTTACTGGCCGACCTGCATACGCTGACCGGCGCCCAGGTGGCGGCCGCGACCGACGCGGTCGGCTCCGCCGCCCTGGGCGGTACCTGGACGCTGAACAGCGAAACCGGGGTGATCGACGCGGCGATACCGTTCAGCGCCGCGGCGGTTGCCGCATATACGGGCGTTCTGGACACGCCGATTGCAACGGTAACCATCACCGGATCGCAGACGCCGGGAACCGCGACCGGAACGGGCACCGCCAGTGTCAGCACCAGCGGCACCATCGAGACGACCACCCAAACCATCGGCAATACGTTCATTCAGACCGTTACATTGACGAACAGCGACACGACCGCGTCCAGCGGGCAGCCGTTCATCGAGGTGTTCGCCCCGGCGAACGCCACCGAGAGTGCCACGCTCAGTTCCCTCACCGGTGGCACGATTAAGCAGACCGTCAGCCTGACCACTAACGCGAACGGCCAGGTCGTGGGCATCGATACCTTCAACAACAACGTCACGGTGCTGGCACCGTCCGGATTTGTCGCCGGCGACAAAATGTATGTCGTCGAGTTGTCTAACAGCAGCCTCGCGGCCGGCGCCTCGGCGTCGGTGGCGCTGACGTTTGCCTCCACGACGGCGAATGGAATGACGATCGCCGCGCTGGGTGGATTTCAGACCGGCGGCAGCGCACCCATCCTCGGCACCAGTCTCGCGGAAGCAACGACCGCCAGTCCCACCACCTTTCCGACCGGCAATTCGAACGATACGCCCGCAGATTTTGCGAGCGCGTCCAACACGCTTACCAATCCGACCACCACGATCGCCGGGACGATCAACCTGGCGCAGTTCAATTCCAACGGGTCGCTCGACACACTGACCGGGGCGACGGTGTCAGCGGTTGGTTATTACGCCGGCACGTATATCTACACGGCGACGGGTACAAACACGATTCTATTGAAAAATGGCAATGGAGCAACGGATAATATTTTTCTGGGTGCTGCCGGCGCGACTCTTCCCGCGAACCCGACTGTCGCCGGTTCTCTGCTCCATGCGCAACCCACAACTGTTCACGGTTTCGGGCGGCACGATCACTATCGCAGCGAATGGCGGCACCGAATCCTTCGTGACCAATTCATCCCAAGCCACGGCGGCTGCGATCACCTCCGGCCTTGCTGCCTACGAAGGTACCGGAACTGTCCAGCTTCCGGTTCAGAGCCACGTGCAGCTCGTTACGAACATCGGCTCTAGTCCGTACACAACCAGCTATACGTCGCACTCGCTGGTGGTGGCAGCTGTCACCTACGACTACACGGTCGCCACGGCGACATTCACCGCGCATGTCTATACCGATCCGAACAACAGCGGCGCGGACACGCAAATCTTGTCGTCGCAGAACCTGGCCGGGGTGACGGTCAACTTGCTGACCGGTACCGGCGTGGCGACCGGACAGACCGCGACCACGGACAGCAGCGGCAATGTCAGCTTCACCGGTCTGGCGGCCGGCAGCTACGAAATCCAGGTGGTGACACCGGCCGGCGGCACCGCGACGCAGCAGACCAACCTGTTGACCCCGACCACGCTGTCAGCCGGCGGCACGGCAAACGCCATCGAGGGCGTCTATACGCCGGCCAGCTTCACCGCGCATGTCTATACCGACGTTAACGGCAACGGCACCGAGGACACCGGCGACACCAGCCTGGGCGGCGTGACCGTCACGCTGCTGGACACGACCACCGGTATCACGGTCGGGTCGAAAACGACGGACTCCAGCGGCAATGTGACGTTCACCGGACTGGCCCCGGACAGCTACCAGATCTCGGTGCCCGGGCAGGCGGCAACGACCGGCGATGTGGTGACGCAGACCAGCGTGACCTCGACGGGCGCCGGCACGCAGACCCCGCTGGGTACCGTGGTGACGCTGGCGTCCGGGCAAACGGCGGCGGCGACCGAGGGGCTGTATGTCCCCGGCACCTTCACCGCGCATGTCTATACAGACGCCAACAACAACAGCACCGAGGACACCGGCGACACGGACCTTGGGGGCGTGACCGTCACGCTGCTGAACACGACGACCGGCACTACCGTCGGATCGAAGACCACGGACTCCAGCGGCAACGTAACGTTCACCGGCCTGGCTCCGGACAGCTACCAGATCTCGGTGCCCGGGCAGGCGGCAACGACCGGCGATGTGGTGACGCAGACCAGCGTGACCTCGACGAGTGGCGGCATGCAAACCCCGCTGGGTACCGTGGTGACACTGGCGTCCGGGCAGACGGCGGCGGCGACCGAGGGCGTCTATACACCGCCAGGTGGCACCGCGACCTTCACCGCGCACGTCTATACCGACGCCAATGGCAACGGCATGAAGGACGGCAGCGACACCGACCTGAGCGGCGTAACCGTCACGCTGGTGGACACGACAACCGGCACCACGGTCGGGTCGCAGACCACGGACTCCAACGGGAATGTGACGTTCGCCGGGCTGGCGCCGGACAGCTATCAGATCTCGGTACCGGCACAGACCGCGACGGCCGGCGATGTGGTGACGCAGACCAACGTGACCTCGACGGGCGGCGGCACGCAAACCCCGCTGAGCACCGTGGTGACGCTGGCATCCGGGCAGACCGCGGCGGCGACCGAGGGGCTGTATGTCCCCGCCACCATCAACACGCATGTCTATACCGACGCCAACGGCAACAGCAGCCAGGATGGCGGCGACACCAATCTGGCCGGGGTCACCGTCACCCTGAACGGCACGCCGACCGGTGGCTCCGCCATCACGCCTCAGACGCTGCCGACCAATGGCACCGGCGATGTCAGCTTCACCGGCCTCGCTCCCGGCAGCTACACCGTCTCGGTAACCAATCCCGCCACCGGCGACGTGACGACCCAGGCCTATCTGGTCGGGTCCGCGCAGACGCTGGCGTCGGGCCAGACCATCAACGCCATCGACGGGCTGTATGTCCCGGCGACGTTCACCGCGCACGTCTATACCGACGCCAACGGCGACAGCAGCCAGAACGGCAGCGACACCAATCTGGCCGGCGTGACGGTCAATCTCCTGGATGGCTCCGGCAATCCGACCGGCCGGACGGCGGTGACCGATGCCAGTGGCAATGTCAGCTTCGGTGGCCTGGCACCCGGCAGCTACGAGATCGCCGTGGTCACCCCGACCGGCGACGGCACGACCCAGACGACCAACCTGCAGACACCGACCGTGCTCGCTTCCGGCGGATCGGCCAGCGCCATTGAAGGCGTGTTTGTCCCGGCGACGTTCTCCACGCACGTCTATACCGATGCCAACGGCGACAGCAGCCAGAACGGCAGCGACACCAATCTGGCCGGCGTGACGGTCAATCTGCTGGACGGCTCCGGTGATCCGACCGGCCGGACGGCGGTGACCGATGCCAGTGGCAATGTCAGCTTCGGCGGCCTGGCACCCGGCAGCTACGAGATCGCCGTGGTCACCCCGGCCGGCGACGGCACCACCCAGACGACCAACCTGCAGACCCCGACCGTGCTCGCCTCCGGCGGATCGGCCAGCGCCATTGAAGGCGTGTTTGTCCCGGCGACGTTCTCCGCGCATGTCTATACAGATGCCAACGGCGACAGCAGCCAGAACGGCAGCGACACCAATCTGGCCGGCGTGACGGTCAATCTGCTCGACGGCTCCGGCAATCCGACCGGCCGGACGGCGGTCACGGACGCCAGCGGCAATGTCAGCTTCGGCGGCCTCGCACCCGGCAGCTACGAGATCGCCGTGGTCACGCCGACCGGCGACGGCACCACCCAGACGACCAACCTGCAGACACCGACCGTGCTTGCCTCCGGCGGATCGGCCAGCGCCATCGAGGGCGTCTATGCCCCGGCGACGTTCTCCG